>Ga0209694_1000400_pt1 | contig 73284 bp, 70 predicted proteins | sample GluameincwithD2O_FD_187499 | JGI IMG/M metagenome (GOLD analysis project Ga0209694, IMG submission 187499) | Mouse cecum microbial communities from Vienna, Austria - Glucosamine amended microcosms incubated with D2O (SPAdes) (version 2) | ecosystem: Host-associated > Mammals > Digestive system >... | reverse complement strand
GAAGTTAAGCCCCCGAGCGCCGATGGTACTGCCGGTCCAGCCGGTGGGAGAGCAGGACGCCGCCGACCAGCGACGGGCGCGGGACAGCGCGAACCCTCGAGGGGCCCTCCGGGGCCCCTCTTCGCTTTTTTGGGGGGCGAGCGAAGGAGCGAATCTGAGAGGGCGGGTCTTCGACCCGCCCTCTCTTGCTTTCAGCGGGTTTGTAGAACCATCGATTAATGCCCCTTCGGCCGTCAAGGCTCGGCGCCTTGGGGTGTTACGGGGCCTTCTTCTGGGCCGCAAACCCTGCGTTATCGTGGTTTTCATGCATAGAAGAATATGGATATACGAACGGGGGCTCCCTGCCACCGGCCGATGTCAGCGCAGTGTCAAATTCCACTTGTGATGAATATCGCTGAATCGACTCTGAATATACTTTGGTTACTTACCGGGGTTTATCGGTTCGATAGTGAAGTCGATAATGGATAAAGCGGGCAATGGAATGAGCTGCATCAATCTGGATAGGTTTTTCCCGCGTCGCCGCACTTTCAGGCCTTTACCAGACGTATTGTTCCTCGTGAATCTTTACCGACCTGAGAAGAGGAACCCATGTCCGAGCCCAGCCTCCGCCCCGCCCCCGTCGAGGAGCATCTGAGCGACCTGCTCTTCTCCCGACTTCCCGTCGGGACCGTGGCGGCCCCCGTCCCGGAGAGGCCTCGGGTGGAGCGCTCCGGGCTCGTCTCTTCGCTCGTCGCCGACCTCGCCTGTTGCCACCTTGCGTTCTTCTGCTGCAACCCCGGCCATGGGGCCAGCTCGACTGCCGTGGAGACCGCCTACCGTCTTGACGGCGGCAGCCGTCGGCCGGTCTTTCTCGACCTGTCCGGGCTCGCGCCCTCGGCCCAGGCCAACGTCTTCGATGTCGTCGACGACCTCCTGACCGGCGAGGGGATCGATTCGGAGGATGACGAGCTCGCCCTTGTGTTCGATGGTCTCCACGGGCTCGAGGAGCACCACTGCGCCCGTATCGCGAGGATGGTCACGCGCCTGGTCCGGCGAGGGACGGTTCTGCTCCTCGGGTCCTCCGAATGCGCCCTGCTCTGCGACGCGCTCCCGGAGCACCGCCTCGTGGGTGCCCGAGACCTCCTCGTCCTCAGGTCAGAGCTCCCGTCGTGGGCGCGCGGGCTCGACGACGAGGGCACGCTTCGCGACCTCTTTGTCTCCACCGGCGGCATCCCCTCCCTCGTCGAGGCCCGTGTCATGGCCTCCTCTCCCCGGGACGACCCCTCGAGGCGGTGCGCGGCCTACCGACGTCGGCGGGCTGCCCTCCTGTTCGACGCGGTCACGTGCCCGCTCATCGACGAGGAACGCCGTCTCCGCTGCGCCCTCGTGCTCCTGGGGAGCGGCTCCCTCGAGGAGGTGTCGGCCCTCGGTGTGCCCCTCTCTGCGGAGCTTGTGGCGTCGACTCGCGAGGAGTGCCCGGTGCTCGGCATCGACGCCCTGGGCGTGCGCTTCTCCGTGGCGGGGAGCGGCCCATGCCCGGCGTCCTGTGTGGACGAGGTCTCATGGCGCTACCCGGACCTCGTCTTCGAGGCCGTCCAGCGCCTGGTGTCCCGGGGCGCTCTCTCCCAGGCCATAGCGATCGCGTCGAGGTGCGTCGACTCCATCGACATGCTGTCCGTCGCGGCCGCCTTCCCCACCGAGATCCTCGACGCGGGCGGCGCCTCGCTCCTTCGATCCACCTTGGCGGCGTCGGCATCGGACGGCTGCGACGAGCACGACCTCCGCCGTGTGCGCGCCGTGCTCGAGGCCGCTGAGGCGGGAGGTGCCGACCTCTCCGAGCAGACCCTGGGCGAGGGCCCCGTGGCCGACCAGGTGCGGCTCCTCGGGCGTGTCCGGGACCTCTACGCCGGGGGGCCGGCGCTCCCCTGGCGGTGCGGGGGCGGCGGCCGCGGGGAGGGCGGCGTGACGTCGTTGGTGCGTGAGGCCACGCGTTCAAGGCTCGCGGCGCACCTGCAGGCGCGCACGCACATCCTGTCGGGGGCGTTCGGGGAGGCCCTCAGGGTGCTCGCCCGCGAGGAGGGCCGGGCGGACGGCGGCTCCACCCTGGGCGGGGCACTCCTGGCCGTCGACTCCTACGTCTGTGCGCGCCTTCTGGGCAAGGTCGTCTCGCTCGGAGAGAAGGTCGCCCTCGCCGATGCGCTGGCGTTCCTGAGGACCTCCGCGCCCGAGCCCTGGGCCGTCTACGAGGAGGCGCTCTGCTGGGTCGCCGATACGGCCTGTGGCTCCCCTGCGGGCTGCGGCGGCGCCATGGAGGTGCTGGCGACGGCCGACGGCCGCGGGGACGGTGCCGTGGCGTCGCTGGTCAGGTGCGGCATGGCCCTCGGGGAGTTGACCCGCGGCGAGTTGGAAGGCGCCGTCGCCCACGCCCATGCTGCCCTGGAGGGCCACGGCGGCCCGTGGGTGTCGCGGTGCTGCTCGCTGACGGTGGCCGTGGTCTCGATGCTCCGCGGCGAGGAGGGCGGCGTCGGGGCCGATTGGGGCGGCGGGTCCCTCGGGGCGGCCGCCGAGGTCGTGGCCTACGGGCTCGGGGACTCTCGCGATGCGGCCCGCGAGCGACGGATCCGGTCGCACCTGGCGTCCCAGGGGTGCGACGCGGCGTCCGCACTCCTCGTCGGCGCCGCCGTCTCCCACGGCCGGGAGGCGGCCGACGGCCTCTGGCGGCTGCTGCCCGAGACCTGGCGCGGGGCCGTCAGGGCCAGGAGGGGGTGGGCGGACCGCGCGGCTTCCGAGGGGGAGCGGCCCGGGGTGCGGGTGTCGGTGCTCGGCGGCCTCCGCGTGACGGTGGACGGGCGCGAGGTGCCCCCGTCCTCGTGGCGGCGGGGGTCCGCACAGCTCATGGGGTACCTTGCCGTCCGGGAGGGGCACCGGGCCTACCGCCACGAGGTCCTGCCCACCTTCTGGCCCGATCGCGACCAGGAGGCCTGCCTTCAGGCTTTCTACCAGATGACATCGGCCGTACGTCGCGCCGTCGGCCGGGCCCGGGAGGGCGAGCCGGTGGTCGCGTGCCGCAACGGCGTCGTGGCGCTCTCCGAGCCGCTCGTCGAGTGCGACATCGACGAGCTGCGTTCGGCGCTGGCCGAGGTGTTCGGTCCAGGGTCCGACGAGGGGCGCGTCGACGCCGCGCTGAAGGCCATGGCGCTCTACTCCGGCGGCCTCCGTGTGCCCGACACGGGGCCTGCCGCGGAGTTCTTCGCCGCGGAGCGAGACCGCCTCGAGTGCCGTTATGTGGACGCCCTCGTGCGGGGCGCCTCGCTCTCCGCGGCCTGCTCCCGCGAGCACGACGGCATCGTGCTCGCCCAGGCGGCCCATGGCCTCTGTCCCGCGAGGGACGACGCGGCGGCCTGCTACGTGCGCATGCTCATGGCCGCCCACCGCTTCTCCGAGGCCGCCCAGGTGTGCCGGGACCACGCGAAGACGGTCGAGGGGGTCTACGGAGCGCCGCCGAGCCCCGAGCTCTCGGCCCTCGCGAGGGAGGTCGACCGGAGGATCAGGGGGTTGTGCCAGACCGTCGAATAATCGATTGTTGTAGGTGTGTAAATATGGCACTACGAGGGGGAATAAGGTAGTCTGCATGAAGCTTGAAATACTGCCGCGGAAGCGCCCTCTCGGCCGGAGCCCCGTCGGCTATGGCTATAGTGGTATGGCGGTGTGGCGTCTATCGGCCCCGCGCCCCGTCAAGAACAAAGGGTAGGTGCCTATGGCTGGACTGTTCTCCAAGATCCTGTCGATGGGATCCGATAAGGAGCTCAAGGAGTTCCAAAAGATAGCCGACCGCGTCAACGGTCTTGCCCCAACGTACGCCGGCAAGAGCGACGAGGAGCTCGCGGCCATGACGCCGCTGCTCAAGGAGCGCCGTGCCAACGGCGAGTCCCTCGACGACCTGCTCCCCGACGCCTTCGCGGCCGTCCGCGAAATGTCTGGGCGCGTCATCGGCATGCGCCACTTCGACGTGCAGGTGGTGGGTGCCGTCGCGCTGCACCGCGGCATGATCGCCGAGATGAAGACCGGCGAGGGCAAGACGCTCGTCTCCACCCTCGCGGGCTATCTCAACGCCCTCGACGGCAAGGGCGTCCACATCGTCACGGTCAACGACTACCTCGCGCGCCGCGACGCCCAGTGGATGGGCCGCCTGTACCGCGCCATGGGCATGAACGTGGGCCTGCTCCAGAACGGCATGCCCCTGGGCGACAAGCACCCCGCCTACGCGGCCGACGTCACCTACGGCACCAACTCGGAGTTCGGCTTCGACTACCTGCGCGACAACATGGTCACCCAGGCCTCCCGTCGCGTGCAGCGCGGGCACCACTACGCCATCGTCGACGAGGTCGACTCCATCCTGATCGACGAGGCGCGCACGCCCCTCATCATCTCGGGCGCCGGCACCAAGTCGGCCTCCATCTACCGCGACTTCGCCCGCGCCGTGAAGGGCCTCGTGGCCGACGAGGACTACGAGCTCGACGAGGCCAAGCACACCATCATGGCCACCGACGAGGGCCTCAAGAAGATCGAGGGCCGCCTCGGCATCGACAACATCTACGGCGACATGGCCGGCCAGCTGGTGAACCACCTCCAGCAGGCCCTCAAGGCCGAGTACATGTTCCACCGCGACCAACAGTACGTGGTCACGGGCGGCGAGGTGAAGATCGTCGACGAGTTCACGGGCCGCATCATGGAGGGCCGCCGCTACTCCGAGGGCCTGCACCAGGCCATCGAGGCAAAAGAGGGCGTCAAGGTCCTCGAGGAGAACCAGACGCTGGCCACCATCACGCTGCAGAACTACTTCCGCCTCTACGACAAGCTCTCCGGCATGACGGGCACCGCCATGACAGAGGACGGTGAGTTCCGCGAGATCTACAAGCTCCCGGTGCAGGAGATCCCGCCCAACCGCCCCGTGCGCCGCGTGGACCTCGACGACCAGATCTACCGCACGGTGGACCACAAGTTCGCCGCCGTGGCCGACGACATCGAGCGCCGCCACGCCAAGGGCCAGCCGGTCCTTGTGGGCACCGTGACCATCGAGAGCTCCGAGCGCCTGTCCGACACCCTCGACCGCCGCGGTATCAGGCACGAGGTCCTCAACGCCAAGTTCCACGAGCGCGAGGCCCAGATCGTGGCCCAGGCCGGCCGCGAGGGCGCCGTGACCATCGCCACCAACATGGCCGGTCGAGGCACGGACATCCTGCTCGGCGGCAACCCCGAGGTGCTCGCCGAGGACATGCTCGTGGCCGAGGGCGTGGAGCTCGAGGAGGCCACGCAGGAACAGCGCGACGACGCCCTCGCCCGCGCCAAGGCCGTGTGCTCCGAGGAGCGCGAGCACGTGGTGGAGGCCGGCGGCCTCTGCGTCATCGGCACCGAGCGCCACGAGTCGCGCCGTATCGACAACCAGCTCCGCGGCCGCTCCGGCCGTCAGGGCGACCCCGGCGAGACCCAGTTCTACCTCTCCCTCGAGGACGACCTCATGCGCCTGTTCGGCGGCGACCGCATGGACCGCATCGGCGCCATGATGCAGCGCTACGACATGCCCGACGACATGCCGCTCCAGGCCAAGATGGTCTCCAAGGCCGTCGAGAGCGCCCAGCGCAAGATCGAGGAGATCAACTTCGGCATGCGCAAGAACGTCCTCGACTACGACGACGTCATGAACCAGCAGCGCCAGGTCATCTACGCCGAGCGCAACCGGATCCTCGACGGCGAGGACCTCGTGGGCCACGTCCAGGAGGTGCTCGACCAGACCTGCGAGACCGCCGTGGACGAGTTCTGCCCCGGCAAGGACGTGGAGGGGTGGGACCTCGACGGCCTCCGCGGTTGGCTCGAGGAGCTCACCGGCAGGAAGGACACCCCCGAGCTCGACGCCGACCTGGACCGCGAGCGGATTCTCTCCATCGTCCGCGGCTACGTGTCGGACCTCTACGCCCAGCGCTCGGAGGCCCTCGGCGCCGACGTCATGGCCGACCTCTCCCAGCAGGTGATGCTCCGCGTCATCGACCAGCGTTGGATGACCTACCTCCAGGAGATGGACTACCTCAAGACCGGCATCGGCCTGCGCGGCTTCGGCCAGCGCGACCCGCTGGTGGAGTACAAGCAGGAGGCCTACCGCGCCTTCCAGGCCCTCGTGAACGCCATGTACGAGGACTACATCCGCACGCTCCTGCGCATCGAGGTCTCCACCCGGCCCCAGCCCGAACCCGAGCGCGACAACCTCGCCGGGGCCACGTTCTCCGGGCCCGCCGAGGTCGACGGTGATCAGGGTGACCGCCCCCGCGGCCGCATCGCCGCCACGAGCAACATCGCCCGCGACGGCAAGGACCGCGAGCCGGCCAAGCCCCGCCCCTACGTCAAGGCGGAGTCCGGCGACCCCTACGCCGGCGTGGGCCGCAACGACCCCTGCCCATGCGGGTCGGGCAAGAAGTTCAAGAACTGCCACGGAAAGAAGCACTAAGTGAGCGAAGAAGCCACCACGGCGGACCTCGGCCTCCTCTCGGCGCGCCTTGAGGAGGTCGAGGGCTATCTGCACCTCGATGAGACCCGCGAGCGCATCGCCCGCCTCGAGCGGGAGAGCGCGGCCCCCGGGCTCTGGGATGACGCCGACGGCGCCAGGGCCGTCATGGAGGCCCTGGCCCGCGACCGCGACGACGTGGCGGCCTTCGAGGCCGCCCGCTCGCTGCTCGAGGACGCCCAGGCGGCCCTCGAGCTCGGCGACGAGATGGACGACGACGGCCTGCGCGAGGAGTCCCAGGCCCTGGCCGAGAGGCTTTCCTCGAGCCTCTCGGAGCTCGAGCTCTCCAGCTGGTTCACCGACGACCTCGACCACGGCGACGCCATCGTCACCGTCACGCCCGGCCAGGGCGGCCTCGAGGCCCAGGACTGGACGGAGATGCTCTTCCGCATGTACCTGCGCTACTGCGAGCGCCGCGGCTGGAAGGTGGACGTCAACGACGCCCCTGCGGGCGACGTCATCGGCCTCGACCGAGCCACGTTCACCGTGAGCGGCAAGAACGCCTACGGCATGCTCCGCGCCGATCAGGGCGTCCACCGCCTCGTGCGCATCTCGCCCACCGACGCCAAGAAGCGCCGCCAGACCACCTTCGCGGGCGTCGAGGTGCTCCCGGTGCTCCCCGACGACATCGAGGTCGAGATCGACCCCTCCGACCTCAGGATCGACGTCTACCACGCCTCGGGCCCCGGCGGCCAGGGCGTCAACACCACGGACTCCGCGGTGCGCATCACCCACCTGCCCTCGGGCATCGTGGTCACCTGCCAGAACGAGCGCAGCCAGATCCAGAACAAGGCCAGCGCCATGCAGATCCTCAAGGCCCGCCTCTACGAGCAGGAGAAGGCCAGGCGGGAGGCCGAGCTCGACGAGTTGCGCGGCCCCAAGCACGAGATCTCGTTCGGCAACCAGATCCGCAACTACGTGCTCTATCCCTTCCAGCTGGTCAAGGACACCCGCACCGGCATCGAGACCGGCAACGTGTCGGCGGTGCTCGACGACGGGGACCTTGACCAGTTCATCGTCGGGTATCATCGGTGGGCGGTGTCTCAGCAGGCGGAGTAGGGGGTTCCATGGGCGGCGGGGTCGATGTCAGGAGGGTCGCGCGCGACGTCGTCCTCATCGTCGTGGGATCGGCCCTCTACGCCTTCGGCGTGGACGCCTTCGCCGTGCCCGAGGGCCTGGCCGCCGGCGGCGTCACGGGCCTTGCCACGGTGATCTACGCCGTAGGCGCCGAGCACGGCCTCTACCTTCCTGTGGGCACCCAGACCCTGGTCATGAACGGCCTGCTCATGATCCCGGTCATCCGCACCGGCGGCCTGCGCTACGCCGCCCGCACCATCGGCGGCATCGTCGCGAGCTCCCTGTTCATCGACCTGTTCGCCCCGGTGGTGCCGCCCCTCGGCGGGGGCGACCTCCTGCTCTGCGCCCTGTGGGGCGGCGTGATTTGCGGCGTGGGCCTGGGCCTCGTCTTTCGCACCGGCGGCAACACCGGCGGCACCGACATCGTGGCCCAGCTCGCCAACCGCCGCCTCGGCGTGCCCGTGGGCACCGCGTCGGTGGTCGTGGACGCCCTCATCGTGCTGGTCTCCATCCCGGTCTTCTCGCTCTCCAACGCCCTGTACGCCATGGTGATGATGTATCTCATGTGCCGGGTCCTCGACGCCGTCATCGACGGCCCGAGGAGCGAGCGTGCGGCTTGGATCATCTCCCAGAACCACGACCGGATCGCCAACGCGGTCATGTACTCCCTCGGCCGCGGCTGCACAGAGGTCTCGGCCCGGGGTGTGTGGTCGGGCAACCCCAAGCCCATGCTCCTGGTGATCCTGTCCAACCGCGAGGTGGGCATGCTCAAGGAGATCGTCTCCGACGCCGACCCGGAGGCGCTCATGATCATCTCCGAGGTCCACGAGGCGTTCGGCGAGGGCTTCGAGGGCATGGGGCATCACTGACCCTCTGGAAATGCGGTGGTCGGGCTTCTTTGGCGCTACCGTGGGTACGATGTGTATAAGGCATGCCCTTTGGAATGGGCCATGGCCCGGCGGTCGTGACCGGGCGGATAAGGAGATTCGAGATGTACAAGGCGCTCGTTGCGTGCAAGGCCGGCATGGGCTCTTCGATGATGCTCAAGATCAAAGCCGACCAGGTCATCAAGGAGAACGAGCTCCCCATCGTGACCCAGCACGGGTCCCTCGACTCGATCGCCGACTTCAAGGGCGACCTCATCCTCACGCAGTCCGACTTCGCCGACAGGGTGGACACCCACGGCGTCTACGTCGCCTCGGTGGACAACATCCTCGACAAGGACGAGATCAAGGCCGTCCTCGAGGATTTCATCGCCACCCGTCAGGGTTAGGCCCGGGGCGCCCCGTCCCTTCTGCCCATCCGATGAAAGGCCATATAGGCAACCCCGGCCTCTGATAGGCTATGGGCGCACGTCACACACGCACGACAAAAGGAGCACCACGTGGCCAATCACTTCCGCAGCCCGGATGCGGAGCCGGAGAAGTCCCCGGCGACGCGCCCCGCTGCCCCCGACACGGCGGACGCGCCCGCCGACGGGGCCCCCACCGCGAACGAGGGCCTCGAGCCCGTCGTCGTGGAGACGGCCCACGCGCCCGCCCGCGAAAGCGCCTTCGACCCCACCAACGAGCCCGGCTTCACCAGCGTCTTCGCGCCGCTGCGTCCCACCGACGAGGACGAGAGCCACATCAACCGCTCGGGCGCGCCGACCATCTCCATGCGCGACGTCACCAAGATCTATCCCGCGCAGCCCAACAAACCGGCCCTCGAGAACGTCTCGCTGGACATCTACCCCGGTGAGTTCGTCTTCCTCGTGGGCCACTCCGGCTCGGGCAAGTCGACCTTTATCAAGCTGCTCACCCGCGAGCTCAAGGCCACCGGCGGCAAGGTGATCGTGGCCGGCCAGGACCTCACCACCATGCGCAACTGGAAGGTCCCGTACCTGCGCCGTCAGATCGGCTGCGTGTTCCAGGACTTCAAGCTGCTGCCCGACAAGACCACCTACGAGAACGTGGCCTTCACGCTCGAGTGCATCGGCAAGCCCCGATCCGTGGTTAAGGCCCAGGTCCCCGAGGTGCTGCGTCTCGTGGGCCTGCAGGAGAAGATGGACATGTACCCCGACCAGCTCTCCGGCGGCGAGCAGCAGCGCGTCTCGGTGGCCAGGGCCATGGTCAACCGCCCGCCGCTGCTCATCTGCGACGAACCCACGGGCAACCTCGACCCCGCCATCTCGCTCGGCATCATGAAGCTGCTCGAGCGCATCAACCGCACCGGCACCACGGTCCTCATGGCCACCCACGACCGCGAGATGGTCGACTCCATGCGCAAGCGCGTCATCGCGCTCGAGGCCGGCCATGTGGTCCGCGACCAGGAGAGGGGAGGCTACGGCTACTATGGCGCCCTCTAACTTCGGCTACTCCCTGCGCGAGGCCGGGCATCACTTCCGCAGGAACCTGTCCACGGCCCTCGGCGCCGTGGTCACCATCTTCCTTTCGCTCTTCATCATCGGCGTCTTCGTCCTCGGCAGCTCCATCGTCAACAACATGGTGGGCTCCGTGGAGGACAAGGTCACCATCCAGGCGTTCCTCTCCGACGACGCCGTCCAGGACAAGGTGGACGCGCTCCAGAAGTCCGTCCAGGGCTGGGACAACGTCGAGTCGGTGACCTACAAGTCCAAGGACGAGGCCCTCGAGGAGTACCGCACCACCATGTCCAACAAGAACGCGGCCGCGGCCGTGGACGCGCTGGACGGCCAGAACCCGGTGCCCGCCTCCCTCGTCATCAAGCTTGACGACCCGCAGCAGGTCTCGGCCACGGCCGACAAGCTCATCGCCGATCCCTCGTTCGCCGAGGTCTGCGACGACACCGACAACCCGGCCGCCTCGGTGCAGTACGGTCAGGAGACCGTCGAGCGCCTCTTCTCGGTGGCCAACTACATCCGCGTCATCGCCGTGGTGCTGGTGATCATGCTCACCTTCGTGGCCTTCGTGTTCATCAACAACACCATCCGCCTGGCCATCTCGGCCCGCCGCCGCGAGATCGCCATCATGCGCCTCGTGGGCGCGTCCAACGGCTTCATCCGCGGGCCCTTCCTCATGGAGGGCGCCCTCGAGGCCTTGATCGGCGCGCTGCTGTCCATCGGCGCCCTGCAGCTGGTCATCTCCGTGGTGCTGCCGCGCCTCGAGAGCAGCCTGCAGTTCCTGGCCATCGCGGTCGACCCGGCCATCGTCGGCTTCACCTACGTGATCCTGATTGTGGTGGGCCTCGTGATCGGCCTGTTCGGCTCGGCCATTGCCATGGGTCGCTACCTCAAGGTGTAGCCGCCGGCGCCCCAGATGGGGTAAGAACGGACAAGAGCGACAGGTGCGGCCCGCGCTGAGCGCGGGCCGCTTTGTTTGAAGGAGGGGTTCCCATGGCCAAGGGCAGGAAGGGCTCCAACCGGCGCAGGCCGCCCAAGACCAGGCCCAAGCACCGGAGCGCCCTCATCGGCACCATCCGGGTGGCCCGGCCCGGCGTGGCCGAGGTCGAGACGGCGGAGGGCGCGTTCCCGGTGGCCCGGGGCGGCATCCGCGAGGCCATGAACGGTGACACCGTGGGTGTGACCCTCTCGCCGGCCCATCACGGGCCCGGCAAGATGGCCCGGGTGCAGACCGTCGTCACCCGCGCCACGACCTCCTTCGTAGGCATCTACGGGCGCCTGGACCCCCTCGGGGCCGTCACGCCCCTCGACGAGCGCATCCGGCGGGACTTCTTCGTGCTGCCGGACGACCGCAGCGCGGGGCGGCTGGGGGTGGGGGACGGCGATCTCGTGCGGGCCCGGATCCTCGCCTACCCGTCCCGCGGGGAGGCCGGCGTGGTCACCGTCGACGAGCGGCTGGGCTCGCCCGACGACGTGGATGTGGACATCGAGGCGGTCATCGCCCGTCACGACCTGCCGCGCTCGTTCCCGCCCTCCGTGGAGCGGGAGGCGTCCTACGTGAGGGCGGGCATCGAGGAGGCGCTGTCCGAGCCCGGGCGCCTGGACCTCCGCGACGTCCCGTGCGTCACGGTGGACCCCACAGGCGCCCGCGACTACGACGACGCCGTCTTCGCCCGCCGCACCGACCGTGGGTACGAGGTGTCGGTCTCCATCGCCGACGTCACCCACTATGTGGGGCCAGGCTCCTCGCTCGACTCCGAGGCGGCGTCGCGCACCTGCTCGGTGTACCTGGCCGACCGCGTGCTGCCGATGCTGCCCGAGGCGCTGTCCTGCGACGTCTGCTCCCTCGTGCCGGGTATGGACCGCCTGGCCATGAACGTCGCGGTGGAGCTCGACCGCGACGGCGCGGTGACCGGGGCGCCGCGCATAGCGCCGGCCGTCATCCGCTCGCGGGCCCGCTTGGAGTACGGGCAGGTGGACGCCCTCCTCGGCGGCGGGTCGGAGCCCCGGGACCTGCCCGTGGCCGAGGGCGACCCGTCCGTGGTGGCCGAGTCGCTCGCCGTGCTCGACGAGGTGGCCTACAAGCGCAGGGTGCTCCGGCACCGCCGGGGCGCCATCGACTTCGCCTCGAGGGAGTCGAAGGTGACCGTGGATGCCGACGGGCGCCCCGTGGATGTCATCGTGCGCCGCCCCACCGCGGCCACGGAACTCGTGGAGGAGGCCATGCTCCTCGCCAACGAGGCCGTGGCGGCCGAGCTTGCCGGGCGTTCCGTGGCCACGGCCTTCCGCGTGCACGAGCAGCCCTCCCCGGAGGACCTCGCGCGCGTGGTGCCGGTGCTCAAGGAGTTCGACCTTGTGGACGCCGCCCAGGCGGCGGCCGTGGCCGCGGGCGACCCCTTCGCCATCGAGGGGGTGCTCGAGCGCGCGGCCGGCACCGTGGCCGAGACGCTCGCCTCCACGCTGCTGCTCCGGGCCATGAAGCGGGCCATCTACCTGCCACGCAACGACGGCCACTACGCCCTCGGTGCCAAGGCCTACTGCCACTTCACGAGCCCCATCCGCCGCTACCCCGACATCCTCGTGCACCGCGCCCTCAAGGCTCTCGCCCGCGGGCGCCTCTCCACGCGGGAGTGGCGCGCCGCCGAGCGCCTGCTGCCCCAGCGGTGCCGCGACTGCTCCGACGGCGAGCGCCGCGCCGCCGCGGCCGAGCACGAGTCGCAGGCCATCAAGATGGCCGAGTTCTACGCGGGGCGCATCGGCTCGGTGGAGGGTGGCGTCGTGAGCGGCTGCGAGCGTTTCGGCCTGTTCGTGACCCTGGACGGCACCGGCGCCGACGGCCTCGTGCCCGTGCGGCGCCTCGGCGACCAGTGGTTCTCCTACGACGACCGGCGCCTCACCCTCACGGGCGAGGAGGACGGAACCCGGTGGGGCCTCGGCGACCGGGTACGGGTGCGCGTGGAGGCCGTGGACGTGCCCCGGGGGCGCATCGACTTCACCCTGGCCGACGATGGCGGGGAGCCGTGCCACAATGGGTGCGGCCACAACGGAGAACGGGAGTCTTAGATGGACCTCAGCCAGATGACGGCCGACCTCGTGCAGGCCGAGATGCTGCTTGCGGCCGGCCAGGCCGAGCAGGCGGAGCCCATGCTCGCCGCCATGGCGGCCGACGCCGAGGAGTACGTCGACCGCAACTGCCACACCACCGACGAGGTGCAGTGGTTCAGCTTCCCCACGGTCTTCGACCGACTCGCCTACCGGCGCGTGGAGCGCGACCCGCGGCGCCTCGAGCAGGTGGGGGAGCCCCTGGACCGCCTCTACGGCGACCTCGCCTTCGCCCAGGTGAACCTCGGCGACTACGACCGCGCCGCCGAGGCGCTCAAGCAGGCCGTGCGCTGGAACCCCATGGGCTGCGGCTACCGCCTCGACCTTGCCGAGCTCTACCGCATCAAGGGCGACATCGACGAGTGGCTGGCCCTCACCTTCTCGGTGTTCGCCCGCGCCAGCGAGGCCCAGCACCTCGTGCGCGCCTACTGCAACTTCGCCCGGCACTTCGAGGAGACGGGGCGCCCCCGCACGGCGGCCGCCTGCCTCAAGAGCGCCCAGAACCTCTCTGAGGACGATGCCGCCCTTGGGAAGATGGTGGACGCCGCCCGCGGCACCGATGGCGACCCCGATGCCCTGACCCGCCGGGAGGCGGCCGAGCTGGTCGAGGCCGAGGGGCTGCCCGACGGCGCCAACGCCGAGATCGCCGTCTGCCTGCTCATGTGCGCCACCGACGCCGCGGACGCCGGCGACCGCAACCTCGCGGCGTCGCTCACCCTCCGTGCCCGCGACCTCGTGGGCGCCGAGGCCTGCGCGCTGCTCATCGACGTCATCCGCTCCACGGACGACGGGGAAGGGGGAAAGTGATGGCCTCTCCCGCCAAGGGCGGAAAGAAGAAGGGCCCCTCCATCAAGGTCCTCGCCAAGAACCGCACCGCCCGCCACGAGTACTTCATCGACGAGACGTTCGAGGCCGGCATCGTCCTCACCGGCAGCGAGGTCAAGAGCCTCCGCGAGCGCTCCGCCCAGATCACGGACGCCTTCGTGCTCGTCCGCGGAGGCGAGGCGTGGCTCCACGGCATGCACATCCAGCCCTACAGCCACACCGGCGCCTGGGGGCAGGACCCCGACCGCAAGCGCAAGCTCCTGCTGCATCGCCGCCAGATCGACTACCTGGCCGGCAAGCTCAAGGTCAAGGGCGTGGCCCTCGTGCCCCTCGAGCTCTACTTCGACGAGCACAACCGCGTGAAGCTCCGGATCGGCCTCGCGCGGGGTAAGAAGCTCTACGACAAGCGCGCCGACATGGCCAAGCGCGACTCCGACCGAGAGATCGCCCGGGCACTCAAGGAGCGCAACCGACGTATATGAGCGGCGGCGGGCCGGCGCTCGCACCCGCCCGGAAAGGGGGAGCCATGGTGGATCCCACCGTCATGTTCAAACACTCCTACGGCCTGTACATCGTCTCGTCCAAGGACGAGGAGGGCGCCGCCGCCTGCCTCGTCAACACCGTCACGCAGGTCACGGCCGAGCCCATCCAGGTCGTCGTCTCGGTGAACAAGGACAACGTCACCTGCGGCCGCATCGCCGCCAGCGGGCACTTCGCCGTGACCGTCCTCGACGAGTCGGCCGACATGCCCTTCATCGGGCGCTTCGGCTTCCGCAGCTCCGCCGACATCGACAAGTTCGAGGGGCTTTCCTGCGCCACCGACGAGTTTGGCGACGTCTACACCACCGACCACTGCTGCGGCATGTGCGCCTGTGCCGTGCGCCAGACCGTGGACGCGGGGACGCACCTCGTGTTCCTCGGCGAGGTCGTCGAGACGCGCGACCTGGGTGACGGTGCGCCCATGACCTACAGCTACTACCACACCACCCTCAAAGGCAAGACCCCGCCCAAGGCCGCCAGCTACGTGGCCGAGTAGGCCTGCCCGTTCCGGTTGTCGCGCCTACGGGGCGTGCCACGGGGTATCTAAAGACAAGGCCGGACCCGCCGGCACGTCGTCACGTCAAAAAAGGAGACATCATGGCTGATGAGAAGAAGACCTACACCTTCCGCTGCACCGTGTGCGGCTACGAGGTCACCATCGACGAGCCCGAGCTTCCCGAGGACTACGTCTGCCCTGTGTGCGGCGTGGGCCCCGAGCTCTTCGAGCTCGTCGAGGAGGACTAGCCCTGCCTGCGGGTCGGGCCCTGTGCTAGACTCGTTCTTCCTTCGGGGGCGACTGGTTTCGACTGGATGGTCCTGAGGTGGGAAGCAAGCCGTGGTCTCCTCGCCACGTTAAACAGGGGTACCGTCAAATTCAATTGACGACACTGAGTTCTCTGGGCAGTATGCCCTCGCTGCTTAGTCTTAACTAACCAGCGCGCCGAGCACGGGCTCGCTCCTGGTCCGTGCAAGGTGTCATCTTAGGGAGATGCGCCTGCGGACGTGGTCGGTATGCCGCAGGCTAAGATGGAACCGACTGGAGCCGGGTGCGTGGGCCACCGTACCAGCCCGGCTCGAGACCCGATCGGTGGCTGAGCTTGGAGATGCCCACCAGGGGGCCATGTAGGACCGGAGTTCGATTCTCCGCGCCTCCACCAATGGCAACGCGGCCCTGCGCCAGACCATGGCGCAGGGCCGCTTTCTTGTGCCGGCCGGGCGCCGGTCGCTCGGCTCGGGCTCAGCCGGTCTGGTCCGTCGCGCGGGCGGGCCGGTTGCGCTGTGACGTGAAGCAGAGCTCAAAGAAGCCGGGCACCTGTCGGGTCTCCGTGTACTCGATCATGATGCCGGTGCCGTCGTAGGCGTTGCAGCGCATGACGGCTATGGCGTTGAGACCCCCGAGGTCGAGGAGCGCCTCGTCGACGGCGTTGGTGCGCTCGACGGTCACCACGCGCTTGCTGGTGACGATCCGGATGCCCAGGTCCTCCTCCAGGTAGCGGTAGACCGACCGGTCGACGATGGCGGGGGTGAGCCCGGGCACGCTGGACGAGAGGTAGAAGCTCTCGTCGGTGCCCACGGCCACCCCGTCGGCGTAGCGCACGCGCAGGATGTGCGTGAGCCCGCTCGACCGGGAGAAGCCCGTGAGGCGTGCGAGTTCCTCGTCCGCGGTCACCTCCTCGAGCACGACGGTGCGCGTCTCGGGGACGAAGCCCCGGCGTGCGCCCAGCTCCTGGTAGGTCTCGAGGCCGCTGTCCTCGCGCTCCCGGGGGCTCTCGTGCAGCGGGTTGTAGATCACGCGCACGCCCTTGCCCTGCATGGGCTGCACGTACCCCTCGGCCGCCAGCTGGGACAGGGCCCGGCGCACCGAGCTCCGTGAGCAGTCGAACCGCTCCGTGAGCGCGTGCTCGGACGGTATGAACGACTGGTAGGGGAGGCGGCCGCTCACGACCTCGTCTTTGAGGGTGGAGTAGATCTGTCGGTAGATGGCCTTGGGCACGGTGGGTTCCTCGAAAGAAGGTCGGTCACTCTTAGCGTCCAGCATACTCTACCTGCGTCAAACTTATTCGTACAACGCTTGCCAGGAGAATACGACCGTTCACCTCGGTTCCCCTTAAGATGGCAACTTATACGAACAAGTTTGGTCACCATGAATGCGTACCTTGTACGAACAAGTAATGCCCCGTGGCGCCGCGGGGGCCGTGCGAGGCGGCGGCCCGAGGGCCGCCAGTAAAAGACATCGCACGACAGACAAGAAAGGGGGTGCCCGAGATGATGGAGAAGATCCAGAAGTTCGGTGGGGCCATGTTCACCCCGGTGCTGCTGTTCGCCTTCGCCGGCGTGGTCATCGGGTTGGGGATGCTGTTCACCACCGGGGTCATCTTCGGCCCCATGGCGGCGGAAGGCGCCATGGGGTACGGCGTCTGGAACGTCGTCCTGCAGGGCGGTTGGACCGTGTTCAACCAGTTGCCGCTCCTGTTCGCCGTGGCCCTGCCCATCGGCTTGGCCAAGAAGCACAACGCCCGGTGCTGCATGGAGGTGCTCGTCGGCTACCTCACGTTCAACTACTTCGTCGCCACCATGCTCTCCCAGTGGGGCGGCTTCTTCGGCGTCGACTACTCCCTCGAGACCGGCAACACGAGCGGCCTGGCCATGATCGCCAGCATCAAGACGCTCGACATGGGCATGATCGGCGCCCTCGCCATCTCCGGCGTCATCATCTGAATCCACAACCGCTTCTTCGAGTTCGAGCTGCCCGAGTGGCTCGGCGTCTTCTCCGGGTCCACCTTCGTCCTCGCTCACATCCGCGTGGGCCTCTACGCCATGCGCGAGCTCGACGAGAAGATCCCCCTCAAGCACGGCGTGGTCGGCCAGGAGACCTGCGGTGCCGGCGGCATCGCCTACGGCATGCGCTCCATCGGCGGCGTCTTCGAGATCCTCGACTACATGGAGAGGTACAGCCCAGACGCCTGGATGCTCAACTACTCCAACCCCGCCGCCATCGTGGCCGAGGCCTGCCGCATGCTGCGCCCCAGCTCCCGCATCATCAACATCTGCGACATGCTCATCGACCTCATGGACAAGATGGCCCACATGTGCGGCATCGCCGACCGCCGCGAGCTGCAGTACAGCTATTACGGCCTCAACCACTTCGGCTGGTTCACCGAGATCTTCGACAGGGACGGCAACGACCTGATGCCCCAGATCAAGGAGCACATGGCCAAGAGCGGCTACATGGACGGCTTCGAGACCTCCGGCGACAAGGCCCAACACATCGACGAGTCCTGGGTGCACACGTTCGGCAAGGCCAAGGACGTCTACGCCGTCGACCCCGAGACCATCCCCAACACCTACCTCAAGTACTACCTGTTCCCCGACTACGTGGTGGAGACCTCCGACCCCGAGTACACCCGCGCCAACGAGGTCATGGACGGCTGCGAGAAGAAGGTCTTCGGCGCCTGCCGCGAGATCATCGAGAAGGGGACGGCCGTCGGGTCCGACTTCGAGGCCGACGCCCACGCCACCGACATCGTCGACCTCGCCTGCGCCCTTGCCGAGAACACCCTCGAGCGCTTCCTGCTCATCGTCCCCAACGACGGCGCCATCTCGAACTTCGACCCCACCGCCATGGTGGGGGTGCCCTGCGTCGTGGGTAGGAACGGCTACGAGAAGATCTGCCAGGGTCAGATCCCGCAGTTCCAGAAGGGCATGATGGAGCAGCAGGTCTCCGTGGAGAAGCCCGTGGTCCAGGCCTGGGCCGAGGGCAGCTACCAGAAGCTCTGGCAGGCCCTCACCCCCTCGGCCACCATCCCCTCGGCCAAGGTCGCCAAGGACGTCCCGGACGACCTCATCGAGGCCAACAAGGATTCTGGCCCGAGCTCTCGTAAGTTTATATAGTTCATAATCGTTTGGGCCGGCGGGGCGTTGCTCGCCTCGCCGGCTCCCGTGGCCGCCGTCGGCCCCAGAAAGGAGCCTCGCCCATGGCCAAGAAAAACCGCGCCCAGGCCGCCAGCCGCGGGACGCGCCTCGACCCCGAGCGCCGCGAGTCTCGGGAGCAGGCCGAAGGCGTCGCGGCTCCCGTGACGCGCGGCGCGTCTGGTCGGGAGGGGCTCCCGTCGCATGTTCCTCGTCGTGGAAGCGCTGCTCGTTGTGAGCCCCTTTGCCGGGATGGCCGTCTCGGGCTCGCTCAACTTCGATGCGGCCGGCATCGCCAGCCTGCAGGACCTTTTCGCCTCAAGCCCCGCCTTTGCGGTGAGCTTTCTTGCCGCCTGCATCCAACCGCTCGTGGCCTACCTGCTCCATCTGGCCCACAAGCATTACGCCGACGGCGGCGGAGGCTACACGGCGGCCAACCTCGTGGGGCTGCTCTGCGCTGAGATGCTCATGCAGAACGTGGCGGGGCTGGCCGGCATCGCCTTGCTCCTGTGGCGTGTTTGGAGACCTACGGCCAAAGAGCGCGCCCGCTGGCGCAAGGAGCGTCCGTGGGGCGCCAAGGCGGCCGAGGTGTCGGGCGCCATCGTGGTGGTTGTGCTCGCGGCCCTGTGCGCCTTTGCGAGCTGGCGCATCAACAACGGCTAGACAGTTTGAGGGCCGCCCTGCGTGGGAGGCTTGAGGAAGGAGAGGTTCATGGGACTGTTCGACCGCATGTTCAAGGGGGCCGGCAAGGCGCAGAAGGCGCCCGAGGGGCCCCGCGTCCTCTCGCCGGCCGACGGCGAGCTCGTGGCCATCGAGTCGGTGGCCGACCCGGTCTTCGCCGAGAAGACCATGGGCGACGGCGTGGCGATCGTGCCCGTGGGCGGCCCGCTCGCGGCGCCCGTGGACGGCACCCTCTCGGCGCTGTTCCCCACGGGGCACGCGTTCGGCGTGGAGGCCGGGGACCTCTCGGTCATGGTCCACGGCGGCATCGACACCGTGGACCTCGAGGGCGTGGGCTTTGAGGTCGCGGCCGCCCAGGGCGACGCCGTGACGGCCGGCCAGACCGTGGTGACCATGGACGCCGACGCCGTGCGCGCCGCCGGCTACGACCCCACCGTCATGGTGGTGGTCCTGGAGGCGCCCGCCGGCATGACCATGCGCAAGCGCGGGCCCGGCCCCGTGAAGGTTGGGGAGCCGGTGATCTGGTTCGAGTAGCGGGCGCGGTGGTCCAAGGGGCGTGGTTCGAGTTTGGACCGCGCCCCTTTTTTGGTGGATGTCAGCGGAGGTCCTTCTCCACCACGAGCTCGGCGAAGGCCCGGATGGAGTAGGACGGCTGGCCCTTGGCGGTGTCGACAAGGTTCCACAGACAGCTGGGAATCTCGTGCTCGGCAAGGTTCTTGGCGATGCAGGGAGCACAGCCCCGGTCGTGGTTTGACGGGTGATAAGGGCAGACCTGGTCGGTGCAGGTGCAGAAGGGGGAGAGCTGGTCCATAGGGGCTCCTCGGCAGGCTGGCGGCTGGGAAGTCCCTTCATTGTGCCATCCTGCGTCATTCTCCGGGGATAGGGCATGCCGCGGGGGCCTCTGGCATGGGTTTTGGGGCTTGTGCGGGGAGAAGCCCATGCCAGCTGGCCCTGCGGCATGGGTTTTAGTGGTGCCAAGCGGCGAGAACCCATGCCAAGGAGCGCTCTGGCACGGGCTTGCGTAGCACCGATAAGGAAAAACCCATGCCAGAGGCTTCCCTGGCATGGGTCGAGGGGGCACAAAGCGGGTTTGCTCGCAGCTCCTAGCGACGTTCGCTCTTGGAGCGGGTCTTTCCGCCCAGATCACCGGGGCGGCGACCCTTCTTGCGGGCGGGTTTAGAGGGGCGCGGGCCGTTGTAGCTCTGCCAGCCTTGGCCGGATCCGCTCTCGCGCTGAGATGATCCGCTGCGCTTGCGAGAGCCGGGGCGCCCGTTGCCGCGGCTGCTGTCGCCGCGGCCCTGGCTGCCACGGCCCTTGGTCGAAGCTCCCTGGCGCTTGGCGTTGCTGCTGCGGTTGCCCCTCTCGCCAGGGGCCGTAGGGCTCTTGGCCGTGGCGTCTTTGGTCTTCTTGCCGGTTTCGCGCTCGCCGGTCTTTGCCTTGGGCTTGCCGTGGGAGGGCCGGGGGCCCTTGTCGCGCTTGGCCTGGCGCGCCACGGCCTTTGCGGCGGCGGCCTTCGTGCGGCTCTTGCGGTGCTTGCCGGAGGCGGGCAGGTTCCTCACCTTGGCCGGCACGCGGTCGGGGTCCAGCTCGGGCGGCGTGGTGCCCAGGTCCAGGCCCTTGGTGCGCTCGAAGGCGGGCACGGTGCGGCCCATGAGGGCCTCGGTGGCCAGCATGTCGTCCACGTCGTCGGGCGTCACGAAGGTGAGGGCCCAGCCAAACTCCCCGGCGCGGCCGGTGCGGCCGATGCGGTGGACGTAGTCCTCGGGGTCGCCGGGCACGTCGAAGTTCACCACATAGTCCACGTCGGGCACGTCGATGCCGCGGGCCAGCACGTCGGTGGCCACGAGCACCTCGATGGAACCCTTGCGGAAGTCGCGGAGCGCCCGCTCGCGCTGGTTCTGGTTGCGGTCGCCGTGGATGGGCGCCGCGGCGATGCCGGCCTTGCGCAGGCGTCGGCAGGCGGCGTCGGCGCGGTGCTTGGTGCGGCAGAACACGATGACGCGGCTGTGGCCCTCGCGCTCGAGCACCTTGGCCAGGAGCTTGTTCTTGACCTCGGGTGACACCGGCAGCAGAAACTGGTCGATGGTCTGGGCCGCCGTGCCGCGCCGTGCGATCTCGATGACGGCGGGGTCGTGGACGAGGTCGGTGATCTCGCCCACGGCGGCCTCGTCGAGGGTGGCCGAGAAGAGCAGCGTCTGGCGGCGGTTCCTGCAGGCGGCCACGATCTTGCGCACGGTGGGCAGGAAGCCCATGTCGAGCATGCGGTCGGCCTCGTCGATGACGAGGGTGGTCACCTCGGACAGGTCGCAGTCGCCCGTGCCCATGAGGTCCATGAGGCGCCCCGGGGTGGCCACGAGCACGTCGCAGCCGCGGGCGAGTTTGCCCCGCTGCGGCCCGTAGGAGACGCCGCCCACCACGGTGACGGAGCGGTGGCCGGTCTTCTTGCAGATCGTCTGGCACACGTCCTCGATCTGGATCGCCAGCTCGCGGGTGGGGGTGACGATGAGGCAGAGCGGCCCCTTGGCCTTGCCGTGGTGCGGGAGGTCGTTGAGCACGGGCAGCAGGAAGGCCGCGGTCTTGCCGGTGCCGGTCTGGGCGGCGGCGAGCACGTCCTTCCCGGCGAGCACGGCGGGGATGGCCTGTTCCTGCACGGGGGAGGGGCTCTCGTAGCCCAGGGACTTCACGGCGGCAAGGACCTTGGCGCCGAGGCCGAGCTCGGCGAAGGTGCTGGATTGGGTTTCAGACAAAAGGGTTCCTTACAGGTCGATTCACAAGGCCCGCCCATGGCGGGGGAGCGGCCCCTGGACGATGGGCGGCGTGGGCCCGGACCGACAACTCGAACACTCTACACGCCCTCGCCGCCGTCACGCGGTCATCGCAGGCAAAATCCACGGGACCGCCGCCGGTGCCAGCGCCTGAAAGCGACCGAGGGCACCCTCAGGCGCTTTCAGGCGCAGTGCCCGTCGCGGTGCCCGCCTACGCCCCCTCGACGGCCCCGTTGCCGCCGGCCTCGGCGGTCTGCTCGCGCAGCTTTCCCACCACGAGGGCCACGAGGAAGAGCGCGACGGCAAAGAGCAGCACCACGGCGAGGTCGACCGCGATGGCCTCGAGGGCGGCGTCGGTGCCGGCCGACCCGGCGACGTCGCGGGCCCGGGCGAGGGCGTCGGTGTACCACCAGCCGGGTGTGAAGCGCGCCACGGCCTGGACCTCGGGGCCCAGGAGGCTGAGCGAGATCCACGCGCCGCCCAGGAACGACATCGCCATGCCGAGGAGGTTGCCGATGGCGTTGGCGCCGCCGAGCCCGCAGCCGAACTGTCCCGCGAGAAACGACACGGCCAGCGGGACCAGGCAGAAGACCAGCGAGGCGCCCAGGGTGGCGGCGAGGCCCGCGGGCCCCATGGCCGCGGCGTCGGCCCCGAAGAACGCCAGGCCCACCGCGGTGGCGACGCCCCAGCACGCCAGCGTGACCGCCAGGGCCGCGCCCGCCACCTGGAGGGTGTAGGAGGCGTAGGTCTCGGGCGACGCGAGGTCGCGGCGGCGCACGTCGGTGCGGTTGAACGTCGAGAAGAGCACAGCGGTGCACGCGACGACCGACGCGACGGTGGTGTAGATGGACCACTGCAGGTAGAACGTGAAGGCGTTGACGCCCCCGTCGGCACCCTCGGCCCGCTCGGAGGGGAGCACTGCCACGGACACGGTCTCGGCTGCGGCCCTGGCGGCCTCCTCGGAGACGGCCGCGCCGCCGGCCCCGGGGTCGGCGGCCGCGGCCACGGCCGCCGCGGAGAGCCACCGATCGGCGGTGGCGGAGGCCAGGGCGCCGCCGGCCCCCACGAATCCGTAGGCGGCCTCCACGGACGGCGTCTCCCGGCCCGCCCGGGCGGCGGCGAGGAAGTCGTCGCCGAAGCCCGGGGGGACGATGAACAGGCAGTCCACCTGCCCCTGGGCCACGGCCTCCTCCATGGCGAGCCGGTTGTCGGCCACGTCCTCGCGGGTGCCTAGGCCGGCCAGGCCCTCGACGAGGCCGCGGGACAGCTCGCTGCCGTCGCGGTCCACGACGGCCCAGTCCACCTGGGGCCGGGCCACGGCCGCGGCGGTGTCCGCGGGCTGCGAGGATGCGACCGCCAGGGCCATGGCCACACCCATGAACGACAGTCCCACGGCGTAGATGAGGAAGAACAGCGGCTTCCTGACGGCCATGGTCAGTGCGTACCTAAAGACTCTCACGGCGCAGCCTCCTTAGGCGGACGACGGCAACGGCGCAGCACACGACCCCGAATGCGGCCACGAGGCCCAGGTGGAACCAGTAGGGGGCGAGGCTGTCGTAGTAGACGAGGGAGGAGAGCGAGTCCATGACCTGGCGCACGGGGTTCACCCAGGCGGACGCCGGGACCTCGCGGGCCAGGGAGTTGGCCATCTCCATGACGGGCTCGCCGTAGAGGCCGGCGAACAGGGCGCCCACGCACGTGACGGCCGTGAGGATACCGTCCTTGACGCCGGCGTCCCGTGGCCCCGTCACCGCCACGAGGCCGCCGAGCCCCGTGGCCATGAGCGAGGCCAGGGCGAGGGCCAGTACCACGAGGGGAAGCCGCGCCCCGAAGTCGATGGAGGCGGCGACGCAGATGTAGGCGAGGCACACCGCCAGGCCCGCGAACGAGGTGGCCCAGGAGGCCGAGAGCCAGCAGAGGAGCTGCCGGGACCGGGGCCTGCCTCCCACGGTGATGCGCGAGGCGCACCCCGTGGCGCCGGGGACGAGGGTCAGCGCCGCCATGAGGCCGCTCTGGGCGCTCATGAGCGCGGCGAAGCCGAGGAGGGCGAAGTAGAAGGCGGTGGTCTCCTTGGGCGCGGTCTCGGTGAGCGAGACCTTGTCCACGTGGCCGCCGCCCGAGAGCGCGGCCGCGACGGCCTCCGAGGCGAGGGCCGCCGGGTCCCTCTCGGCCACGGCCCTCGCGGCGGCCATACGGGCGGCCCAACCGTCGAAGACCGAGACCACCACGGACTGCTCGAGCTCCACGGTGGAGTCGGAGGTGGGCGCGAGGTCCACGGAGACGTCGGCGCCGTCGAGCGACACCACGGCTATGGGCGCCCTCCCGTCGCCCGCGCCCCCCATGGCGGAGCTGGCCTCCTCCGCGGCGCGGTGGGCGTCCTGCTCGGAGCCGTACCAGGAGACCGAGAAGGCCGCCGGGGCGCCGTCGCCCGCGGAGAGGGCGTCCACGAAGTCCCGGAACGCCTCGCCCTCGGGGCCGTCCGCGGGGCGCACGGCCGCCACGGGGAGCTCCTCCAGGACGGTGAGCCGCTCCAGGGGCTGGAACATGAAGACGAAGATCGTGGCGAGGCCCAGCGGGAGGCCCAGGCACCAGACGAGGAAGCTCCTGTCGCGCACCAGGGTGAGCAGGGCGAGCCACCAGTTCTTGAGCATGGCGACCCCCTAATCCCTGAGCTTGCGGCCGGTGAGCTCGAGGAACACGTCGTTCAGCGTGGGTGGCTCGCTCCATACGCGGCCCGGCGTGCCGTGGCAGTCGCGCACGGCGCCGAGGACGTCGAGGAGGTTGTGGGGCCCGTTGGCGCAGCGCACCTGCAGGGTGCCGTCGCCATAGGAGGCCTCGCGGCACCCGGGCAGCGCCTCGATGCGTTCCAGGAGCCCCGCAGGCAGGTTCGCGAGCTCGACGGAGACGGTCTCGTCGATCTTGACCTGGGCCTTGAGCTCGTCCACGGTGCCCTGGGCGATGATGCGCCCGTGGTCGAGGATCGCCACGCGGCTGCAGAGCTCCTCGACCTCCTCCATGTAGTGGGAGGTGTAGACCACGGTGGTGCCCGCCTCGTTCATGGAGCGGATGCCCGAGAGGATCTGGGCGCGGCTCTGGGCGTCCACGGCCACGGTAGGCTCGTCAAAGAACGCGAGGTCGGGCCGATGGGCGATGCCGCAGGCGATGTTGAGGCGCCGCAGCAGGCCGCCCGACAGCTTGCGGGGGCGCCACGAGGCGAACTCCCCGAGGCCGCAGAAGTTCACGGCGGTGTCCACGCGGCGGGCGCGCTCGGCGCGGTCCGTCACGTAGAGGCCGCAGAAGAAGTCGATGTTCTCGCGTACCGTGAGCTCGTCGAAGACGGCGATGTTCTGGGGCACCACGCCCACGCGGCGCTTGAGGCCGTAGCTCGTGGGGGTCATGGGCTCGCCGAAGAGCTCGATCCGCCCCTTGTCGTAGGTGAGCAGCTGCAGGATGCAGTCGATGGTAGTGGTCTTGCCGCTGCCGTTGGGGCCGAGGAGCCCGAAGACCTCCCCCGGCCGGATGGAGAGCGAGAGGTGGTCGACGGCCACGAAGGAGCCGTAGCGCTTCACGAGGTTCTCCACCGACACGGCGGGCGTCGGCGGCGAGGTTGTGTCCATGATGGGTCCTCCCGGTGGGTCTGGGTGCCAAAACGTGGCCACAGCATGGCCCGACGGCCGCCAGAAGCGGAAGTGACTTCTGTCACGGGCTTTGTCTTCGCAGCTAGATAGGGGTGCTGGCTCAGGGGGCGATGACGGGTCCGCGATAGTAGAGCGAGACGAGCTGGGCCCGGTTGCGGAGCTCCTTCTTGCGCAGTATCGCGCTCACATGGTTGCGCACCGTGCCCTCGGAGAGGTACAGGCGGCCGGCGACCTCCCGGTTGTCGAGGCCCTCGGCCACGAGCGCCAGGACCGACCGCTCGCGGTCCGTGAGGCCTTCGAGCGCGGCCTCGGCGGCGGGGGCCGCGACGGGGCGGGCGGCCTCGTCGGCCAGGGCGGTGTTCTCCTCGCCGAGGGCGATCACGCGCTCCCGGAGGCCGTCGCGCAGGGCCGTGAGGGCGACGCGCTCGGCGGCCGAGGCCTCGCTGCGCACCGCGAGGGTGAAGGCCACGGCCTCCAGCAGGGCGAGCCCGGCGGCCGCCGTGGGCCCCATGGGGGCGAGCGACACCGCGGCGGGTGCCAGCCACGCCAGGCGCACCCATCGGCGGCGGCTCGAGGCGGCGAGGGCCGCGACGAGGGGGCCGAAGGCCGCGAAGGGCCCCCAGAGGGCGAGGAGCGCGAGGGCCGCGGCCGTCACGGCGTCGCGCCAGCGGGGCCGGGCGAGGTCGAGGAGGCAGGCGAGGCAGAGGGCGGCCAGGAAGGCGGGCGCGTAGGGCTCCAGGGCGGGGGAGAGGAACTGCGCGGCGATGCCGAGCGTCAGCGCGACGGCGTGGTTCATGGTCCTGTCGACGGGCATGGCGGCCACGGGCGCCTCTCTCCTCGGCGGTGGGTGCGGACCTCAGTAGGGTAGCGCACACCACACCGCCCGGCCTGCGCCGCCCGCCGCGCGCCCTGCACCCAAGTCGCGCGCCCTTTCCCCCTTCTCCACCTGAACGCGAATGGGGGCGGCTCCCGGGTCTCGTCGGCCCGCGAATCCGCCCCCAACCGCGTTCAGGTGGGGAGACGGTCGCCCTCGATCGCGTTCAGGTGCCGAGAGAGATGCCTGCCGAGAGGGCGTACCGGGGGACCCTAGGCGAAGCTCACGTCGCCCTTGAGCGATTCCACGAGGTCCAGCGGCGCCGGCTGGGTGCCGGACTGCATGGCGTTGGCGGAGCCGGTGGCCATGGCGAGCACCATGACGTCGCGGGTGTCCATGCCGCGGTCGCAGCCCAGCGCCAGCGCCGCCACCACGGAGTCGCCGCAGCCCACGGTGGAGGCCACCTTGACCTTGGGCGAGCACACCACGGTGGCGCCGTCGGCGTCCACGAAGACCGCGCCGTCGCCACCGCGGGAGACCACCACGCGCTCGATGCCGCCTGCCACGAGCTCCCGCGCGGCCTCCACGACCTTCTCGTCGGTGTCGAGGTCGCGGCCGAGCATGGCGCCCAGCTCCACCTCGTTGGGCTTCACCAGGTACGGCTTGGCCTCGAGGCCCAGCTCGAAGGCGCCACCGGAGGCGTCGAGGAACACGCGGGCGCCGGCGTCGCGGCAGGCCCCCACCCAGGTGCGGTACGTGTCGGCCGGGGCGCCGGCGGGCAGGCTGCCGGAGAGCACCACGATGTCGCCCTCCCCCACGATGTCCACGAGGGCGTCGAGCATGGCGGAGAGGTCGGCGGCGGTGACGGTGGGGCCGGGCTCGTTGATGTCGGTGTTGGTGTGCAGCTCCTCGTCCACCACCTTGGTGTTGGTGCGGGTCTCGCCCGGGACCTCGAAGGCCCAGCAGTCGATGGAGGCGGCGGCGAGCATGTCCTGGATGCGGCGGCCCACCGACCCGCCGAGCAGGGCCAGGGCGCGGGACGACCCGCCGAGGGCGTCCACCACCTTGGTGACGTTGATGCCCTTGCCGCCCGGGTCCTCGCGCAGGGACCGCACGCGGTTGACCTCGTCGACGGCGAACCCGTCCACGTAGATGGTCTTGTCGAGGGCCGGGTTGAGCGTGACGGTGTAGATCATGGCCAATCCCTTCTGGTCTGTGTGCCGTGTCAGAGGACGTCGACCCCGTGCTCGGAGCATGCCTCGCGGAAACCGGCGGGCAGGCCGTCGTCGCCCACCACCGCGTCCACGGCGTCGAGGCCGCAGATGCGGAAGGTCCCCCGGGGGCCCACCTTGGAGCCGTCCATGAGGGCCACCACGGTGTCCGCCTGCTCGATGCAGGCCCGCTTGAACCGGGCCTCCTCCTCCGAGCCGCAGGTGAAGCCCATGGAGTCGCTGTAGTTGGTGACGCCGAAGAAGAACGTGTCGAAGTGCGCGTCGCGCACGGCCTCCACCACGGCGCTGCCGTTCATGCAGCGGGAGAAGCGGTTGAGGGTGCCTCCGAACACATGGGTCTGGGGGTTCGCGAGACGGGCGAGCTCGCCGGCCACCGTGAGGCTGTTGGTGAAGGCGAGCAGCCGCTCGTCGGGGATGCGGGCCGCGAGCGCCGTGGTGGTGGAGCCGGAGTCGATGCAGATGCAGCTGTCCGGGCGCACGAGGGCCACGGCCTTGGCGGCGATGGCCTCCTTGGCCTCGACGTTGCGCACCGTGCGGCGGTCGAGCAGGTCGTCGGTGCCCACCACGTAGCCCACGGAGCGCGCCCCGCCGTGGATGCGTACGATACGGCGCTCGGCGTCCAGGGCCTTGAGGTCGGTGCGCAGTGTCATCTCGCTGACCCCGGGCAGCTCCTGCTTCACCTGGGCGAACGAGACGCTGCCCTGGCGGTTGACGAGCTCGACGATGCGCTCGCGCCGATGGTGCATCTCCTGGGTCATGGGTCGCTCCCTCACACCGCCCCCTCGGTCTCGGCAATTGTCGTTCCAAAAGGAAAATACCATCGTTTCGCAAGGGGGTGCGGCGACGGGCGAGGCTGACTGAAAAGCCCCACAGGGTCGCCAGGGGGCGGCCCTGTGGGGCTCTCAGGGACCCGGGGATCAGTCGTCGATGGGATCCCAGTTGTCCAGCAGGTAGCGCTCGGCGGCGGCGCACCACAGGCCGTTGTTGGCCTCCACGATGGCGGCCAACTCGCCGAAGCGCGGGTCCTCCACGGCGAGGCCGCGGAAGTCGTCGATGGCGGTGAGCGGCATGCTCACGTGCGTGTAGATGAGCTTCTTGCCGCCGGCGTCTCCGTGCTGGTGAACCACGGTCTTCTGCCGCTTCTGGCCGTCTTCATCGAGCCGGCCAAGATTCTGTTCCTCAACAACGCCATCAACCATGGCACCCTGAGCCCCATCGGGGCCGAGCAGGCCGCCATCATGGGGCGCTCGATCATGTACATGCCCGAGAGCAACCCTGGCCCCGGCGTGCTCCTGGCCTACTGCCTGTTCTCCCGCGACGTCAAGGCCAGGCGGTCCGCTCCCGGCGCCGTGATCATCCACTTCTTCGGCGGCATCCACGAGATCTACTTCCCCTACGTGCTGTCCAACCCCAAGCTCATCGTTGCCCCCATCGCCGGCTCCGCCGCCGCCGTCGCCTGGTTCTCCATGACCGGCTGCGGCCTTGTGGCACCCGCGTCCCCGGGATCCATCATCGCGTACCTGTCCATGACGCCCGTGGCCTATATGCTGCCCACCATCGCGGGCGTGGCCATCTCCGCCGGCGTCTCGTTCGCCGTCGCCGCGCCCATGCTGCGGGCCACGGCCCCTGCCGCCGCCGACGAGGCGGCCGAGGACCTGCGCTCCCAGCTGGGCACCGCCGAGGCTGTGGTCATCTCCAACACCGAGGACGCCGCCATCGTGGTCTGCCAGCGCATCCTTTCCGAGCGCGCCCGCTCGAGCGCCCCGCAGACCCAGATCGCGGTCATCGACAACTTCCTGGACGGCCCGGCCCCCGTTGCCTCCCGCCCCCGACGGGGTATCCTGACCCAATACGGCGGGAACCCGGCGGGAGGGGCGTGCGATGGAGCAGGACACCGACAAGAGGGTCGCCCTCGTGCTCGAGGGCGGCGGGATGCGCGGCATGTTCACGGCCGGCGTGCTCGACGTCTTCCTCGAGCAGGGCTTCCGCGGCTTCAGCCACATCTACGGCGTGTCCGCCGGCGCCATCAACGGCGCCAACTTCAAGGCGGGGCAGGTCGGCCGGTTCTGCCGCGACACGCTGGCCGCCCGCGACAACCCCGCGTTCATGAGCCTCCGGAGCCTCGCCCTCACCGGCAACGTCACCGGGCGCGAGTTCCTCTACGATACGGTCAACACGCGCATGGACCCCTTTGATTGCGCCGCCTTCAACGCCGACCCCGTCCCCTTCACCGTCGTGGCCTCCGACCTCACGTTCGGCACGGCGGCCTACCTCGAGGTGGCCGACCTCCCCGCGCAGATGGACGCCGTCATGGCCTCCTCCTCGCTCCCGTGCCTCTCCGAGGTGGTCGCCTACGACGGGCGTCGGCTCCTCGACGGCGGCACCTGCGACTCTGTGCCGGTGGAGCGGGCCCTGGCCGACGGCGCCGACGAGCTCGTGGTGGTGCTCACCCAGCACCGCGGCTACCGCAAGTCCGAGGCCTACTCCCTCATGGGCGTGGCGCGCCGCCTCTACGGCGACTACCCCTACTACCTCGAGGCCCTGGAGACCCGCGGCGCCCGCTACAACGCTCAGCTGGACCATGTCTTCGAGCTCGAGGCCGAGGGCGTGGCCCACGTGGTGGCCCCCTCCGCCCCGGTGGAACTCGCCCTCATGGAGGAGGACGGCACCAAGCTCCTGGAGCTCTACGTGGACGGCCGCCGCATGGCCGCCGCGCTCCTGCAGTCGCTGGGGTGGGAGGGAAACCCCACCTTCCACTAGGCCCCCGCGACCCGGAGCCCGGCGTGACAGCGGCGCCTGGCCCATCTGTCACTTCGCATGTTCGATGGTCTATGCCGTGCGATGCCCGCCCCGGGGCGCCCGCCGACGCCCCCCCTCCAGGGGCGCCCTGCGGGAGGGGCCTGTCCCAACAGGCCGCTGCGGGGCGGTCGGGCCACCCTGCAACGGCCGGTTGCGGCCGGGAGGCGCCCTCCAAGGCCGCCTTGCCGCAGAATCCCCTTGCGGGGCGCACTCTAAAAGGCATGTGCGCCACGGGGCCCCTGGAGGGGGCGGGGGCGCCACGGTCCCGCCCCCGTGCGGAACCCCTCGGGGACGCCCCTCAGCCGGGCCCTGAGGCCCTTGTCGCGGGGCGCCGTGGCCCACCTGTGGAGAAAGCCCAAACTACCGGCGCTTTTCCGGGCCGTTCGTGTACAATCGACAAGCTTCTTTTGCTGAGCCCCGTAACCTCGTAAAAGAACACGTACCACCAATGCATGGAGGAGTTCGTAGCATGAAGTCGACCAAGTACGCCAAGCCCGGCGAGGTCGCCCGCAAGTGGGTCCTCATCGACGCTGACGGTGCCGTCCTCGGCCGTCTCGCCACGCAGATCGCCACGATCCTGCGCGGCAAGAACAAGCCGCAGTACACCCCGCACGTCGACACCGGCGATTTCGTGATCGTCATCAACGCCGATAAGGTCCAGCTTACCGGCAACAAGGCCGCCCAGAAGAGCTATTGGCGCTACTCTGGCTGGCTCGGCGGTCTCAAGACGGAGTCGTTCGAGGAGGCCATGGCCAAGCACCCCGAGCGCGTCATCGAGCACGCCGTCAAGGGCATGCTCCCCAAGACCACCCTGGGTCGCCAGCAGTTCGGCAAGCTCAAGGTCTACGCCGGCCCTGAGCACCCCCACGAGGCCCAGAACCCCGTCAAGATCGAGCTGGAGGGCTAACCCATGGCTGAGAACACTGTTGTTTACTACGGCACCGGCCGCCGCAAGGAGGCCGTGGCCCGCGTGCGCCTGATCCCGGGCACCGGCAAGTTCATCGTCAACGGCAAGGACGCCCTGGCCTACTTCGGCCGCCAGCACCTGGTCGACGCCGCCCTCGCCCCCTTCCGCGTGACCGATACCCAGGGCCGCTTCGACGTCCTCGCCAAGTGCGACGGCGGCGGCATCTCCGGCCAGTCCGGCGCCGTGCGTCTCGGCGTCGCCCGCGCCCTTCTCGAGGCCGGCGACTACCGTCCCGAGCTCAAGAAGGCCGGCTTCCTCACCCGTGACGCCCGTGCCGTCGAGCGCAAGAAGTACGGCCTCAAGAAGGCCCGCAAGCGCCCGCAGTTCTCCAAGCGTTAAGCCTGGCATCTGCGCAGTCGCCACGAAGATTGTCCTGTGGGGGCCCGTCGTCCGCGACGGGCCCCTTTTCGTTCGCTACGATTAGGCGAGGCGTCACCCACATCGCGCTCATCCGCTGAAAGCAGCTAAAAAGGAGATAGCAGATGAAGTACTTCGGCACCGACGGCTTCCGAGGAAGGGCCAACGAGGGCCTCAACGTCGACCAGGCCTTCAAGATCGGCCGGTACGTGGGCTGGCACTACGGCCTCGAGCAGGGCCGCAAGGCCCGCGTGGTCATCGGCAAGGACACCCGCCGCTCCAGCTACATGTTCGAGGCGGCGCTCATCTCCGGCCTCGTGGCCTCCGGCGCCGACGTCTACATGCTCCACGTCATCCCCACCCCGGGCGTGTGCTACGAGGTGGTGGACGGCAGCTTCGACTGCGGCATCATGATCACCGCGTCCCACAACCCCTTCACCGACAACGGCATCAAGCTCGTCAACCGCGAGGGCTTCAAGATGGACGAGGCCGTGCTCGAGCGCGTGGAGGCCTACATCGACGACGAGTTCGAGATCCCGCTGGCCACCGGCAACGAGATCGGCTGCACCGTGGACTACATGCAGGGCCGCAACCGCTACATCGCGCACCTCATCGCCAGCGCCAACTTCTCGCTCCAGGGCGTCAAGGTGGGCCTTGACTGCGCCAACGGCGCCGCCTCCTCCGTGGCCAAGCCCGTGTTCGACGCCCTCGGCGCCGACGTTCGCGTGATCAACAACGCCCCCGACGGCTTCAACATCAACGTCGACTGCGGCTCCACGCACATCGAGCGCCTCCAGCGCCTCGTGGTGGAGCAGGGCCTCGACGTGGGCTTCGCCTACGACGGCGACGCCGACCGCTGCCTGGCCGTGGACGACCGCGGCCGCGTGGTGGACGGCGACCTCATCCTCTATGTGTGCGGCAAGTACCTCAACAAGCACGGCCGCCTGGCCGGCGGCACCGTGGTGCCCACGGTCATGAGCAACTTCGGGTTCCTCAAGGCTCTGGAGATCGCCCAGCTCAACTACGAGACCACCGCGGTGGGCGACAAGAACGTCTTTGCCTGCATGCGCGAGAACGGCTACTCCCTCGGCGGCGAGCAGTCCGGCCACATCATCTTCGGCGACATCGAGAAGACCGGCGACGGCATCATGACGAGCCTCCGGGTCATGGAGGTCATCCGCGCCGAGCGCGAGACCCTGGCCGAGCTCGTGCGCCCCGTGCGCCTGTTCCCCCAGAAGCTCGTGAACGTCACCGTGGGGGACAAGGACGCCGCCATGGGTGACGGCTCCGTGACGGCCGCCGTGGCCGCCGCCGAGGAGCGCCTGGCCGGCAACGGCCGCATCCTCGTGCGCGCCAGCGGCACCGAGCCCCTCGTGCGCGTCATGGTGGAGGCCGAGACCGAGGACCTCGCCGCCGAGCTCGCCGAGTCCGTGGCCGACGTCATCCGCGCCCTCGCCTAGACGGGGCCGTCCCCCGCAAACCAGACCAAAGGAGACCTGTCATGTGCGGCATCGTTGGCTACACCGGCGCGCGTCAGGCGCTGCCCTTCCTCATCGACGGCCTGACCACCCTCGAGTACCGCGGCTACGACTCCGCGGGCGTGGCGCTCGTGACGCCCCAGGACGACATCCTCCAGATCAAGTGCAAGGGCCGCGTGGCCGCCCTCGCCGAGCTCTGCGAGCGGTTCGACACCGCCTCCACCTGCGGCATCGCCCACACCCGCTGGGCCACCCACGGCGAGCCGAGCGACGCCAACGCGCACCCGCATCAGGACTGCGACGGCACCCTCTCCGTGGTGCACAACGGCATCGTGGAGAACTACCAGGCCCTCCAGGAGGAGCTCTCCCGGGCAGGCCACACGTTCCGCTCCCAGACCGACTCCGAGGTGATCGCCCACCTGGTGGAGGACGCCCTGGCCGGCCCCGCGGAGGGCGACCTGCTCACGGCCGTCTCCCTGGCCTGCTCGCGCCTCGAGGGCTCCTGGGCCATGGCCCTCGTGGACGCCGCGGACCCCGGCACCATCGTCTGCGCCCGCAAGGGCTCGCCCCTGGTGCTCGCCTCCACCGACGACGGCGCCTATGCCGCCTCCGACGTCACGGCCCTCGCCGGCATCACCAACCACGTGGTCAACCTGGACGACGGCCAGCTCGCGCGCCTCTCGCCCGACGGCACCGTCGAGGTCTTCGAGAGCGACCTCTCCGTCTGCGCAAGCCCCGACTCCTTCGACATCGACTGGGATGCCGGCGCCGCCGCCATGGGCGACTACCCCGACTTCATGGCCAAGGAGATCGCCGAGCAGCCCGAGGCCATCGAGCGCCTCCTCAAGGACCGCCTCACGCCCAAGGGCATCCGCCTCGACGAGCTCGAGATGACCGACGCCGAGATCGCCGCCATCGACCGCGTCTACATCGTGGCCTGCGGCACCTCCTACCACGTGGGCCTCATTGCCCGCTCCCTCATCGAGTCGTGGGCGCGCATCCCGGTCTCGGTGGAGCCCGCCAGCGAGTTCAACTACGAGGACGTGCTGGTCTCCGACCACACCCTCTGCATCATCATCACCCAGTCCGGCGAGACGGCCGACACCCTTGCCAGCGCCCGCAAGATGCACGCCGCCGGCGCCAAGGTGCTCGCCGTGACCAACGTCATCGGCTCATCCGCCGCCCGCGAGGCCGACGGTGTTCTCTATGTGCAGGCCGGCCCCGAGGTGGCCGTGGCCTCCACCAAGGCCTACACGGCCCAGATGGTGGCCTCCGTGCTCGTGGCCCTGTTCCTCGCCCAGCGCAACGGCTCCCTCGGCTACCGCGAGGTCTCCCGCCGCTTCCGCGAGCTCGAGCGCGTGCCCGGCCTCATCCGCGAGGTGCTCGCCCGCGCGTGGCAGGACGAGGCCGCGGCCCACGCCTTCATCGGCGCCGGGTCGTCGCTGTTCCTGGGCCGCGGGCTCAACTCCACCACGGCCGCCGAGGGCGCCCTCAAGCTCAAGGAGATCAGCTACCTCCATGCCGAGGCCTATCCGGCGGGCGAGATGAAGCACGGCCCCATCGCCCTCATCGACCCGGGCTTTCCCGTGGTGGTCATCTGCCCGGACGACCGTGTGCGCTATAAGACCATCTCCAACATCCAGGAGGTCAAGGCCCGCGGCGCCGTGGTGGTGTCGGTGGCCACGGACGGCGACCAGAAGATCGCCCAGCTCTCCGACTACCTGCTCATGATCCCGCCGGCGCCCGAGTACTACGTGCCCATCGTCGCCGTGGTGCACCTGCAGATGCTGGCCCGCTACGTGGCGCTGGCCCGCGGCTGCGACGTGGACAAGCCGCGCAACCTCGCCAAGTCGGTCACGGTGGAGTAGGCCGTGGCCTGCGCCGGCGTCGGGGTCGACATGGTCGAGATCGCCCGCATGGAGCGGGTGCTGGAGCGCACGCCCCGGTTCAGGGAGCGGGTGTTCACGGCCGAGGAGCGCGCCTACTGCGACGGCCGGGCCCGGCCCGCGGAGTCGTACGCCGCGCGCTTCGCGGCCCGCGAGGCCGTGCTCAAGGCCTTGGGCTGCGGCTTTGCGGGCATGGGCCTCGCCGACGTCTCGGTGGTGCCCGACCCGCGCACCGGCGCCCCCAAGGCGCGCCTCGCCGGCGCCGCCGCCCGGCTGGCCGCCGAGCGGGGCGTCGTGGAGGTGGCGCTCTCGCTCTCCCACACCCGCGACGTGGCCCAGGCCATCGCCGTGGCGGTGACCGAGGACGCCCGCCCTCCCAAGGAGGAGCGGCCCGACCCGGCGGCCGAGCTCACCCGCTCGTTCAAGGAGGCGCGCTCGGTCCTCGACGACCTGGAGCGCGTCCAGGAGACAGAATGGAAGGCCGCCCAGGCGGCCCAGCCCGCGCCCGCGGGCCCCGAGGAGGTCTGATCCCATGCAACCGGTTCTCAACGTCGAAGACGTCCGCAAGGTCGAGCAGGACCTCACGCTGGAGGGTGTGAGCCTCGCCGAACTCATGCGCCGTGCCGGCCACGCCGTGGCCCAGGAGGTGCTCGACCTCGGCAACCTCGGGCCTGTGGTGGTGCTCTGCGGCACCGGCAACAACGGCGGCGACGGCTGGGTGGCGGCCGAGCTCATGGCCAAGGCCGGTGCCCAGGTGGAGGTCATGACCCCCGTGGAGCCCGAGTCCCTCAAGAGCCCCCTCGCCCTCATGGTCGCCCAGTCGGCCGTGAACGCCGGCGTGCCGTTCTTCGTGGCCCCCAGCCGCGACGAGCTCGACGCCCACCTGGCCCAGGCGGCCGTGGTGGTGGACGCCCTGCTCGGCACCGGGTTCCACGGCGAGCCTGCCGCGCCCTTCGACATCTGGATCGACGCGGTCAACGCCAGCGGCGCCCACGTGGTGGCCGTGGACGTGCCGAGCGGCCTCTCGGCCCAGACCGGCCACGCCCCGGGCGGCGCCGTCTTCGCCGACACCACGGTGACCATGATCTGCCTCAAGCCGGGCCTGCTCTCGGGCCGCGGCCGCGACGTCTGCGGCGCCATCGTGCTCGCGCCCCTCGCCGAGCAGGCCGAGCGCCTCGTGGTGGAGGCCGACCCGGTGGCCTGGCGCTGCGACACGGCCGACTACCTCGAGACCCTCCGGGAGCCCACGGCCGACGTCGACAAGTACTCCCGTGGCTCCGTCCTCGTGGTGGGCGGCTCCACGCGCTTCCCCGGCGCCGCCGTCATGGCCGCCATGGCGGCCGCCCGCTCCGGTGCCGGCTACGTCACCCTCGTGGTGCCCGACCGCATCGCCACGGTGTGCCGCACCCACCTCCTCGAGATCCCCGTGGTGGGGCTCCCCACCAACGAGGAGGGGATGTTCTCGGCCGGCGCCCGCACGGAGATCGTCAAGATGGCCGAGCAGCGCAGCTGCGTGCTCTGCGGCCCCGGCATGGGCGTGTGCGCCGACACCGTCTCGGTGGTCTCGTCGCTCCTCGAGTGCGACGTCCCCCTCGTGCTCGACGCCGACGCCCTCAACGCGCTGTCTCGCATGACCACGAACCGCCTGGACAACTTCCCCGAGCTCATCCGCCGCGAGGCGCCGCTCGTGCTCACCCCGCACCGCCGGGAGCTCGGCCGCCTCGTGGGCCAGCCCGGCGAGCCGCCCAGCTCCCTCACCGCCGCCCTCGAGGCCGCTCGCCGCATCGTCTGGGCCGACGGCGGCTCCGACATCTGCGTGGTGGCCAAGGGCGAGTCCACGGGCTGCGTGGGCGTCGAGATCGCCCTGCTCCCCAAACCCGGCCCTGCGTGCCTGGCCACCGCCGGTTCCGGCGACGTGCTCGGCGGCATCATGGCGGCGCTCCTCGCCCGCGGCGTCGTGGAGAACGACGTGCTCCCCCTCGTGTGCGCCTTCGCCTGCGAGGTCCACGGGTTCGCCGCCAACCTCGCCGCCGAGGCCCACGGCAGCCGCGGCGTGATGGCCTCCGACCTCATCGGCAACCTCGGCCTCGCCCTCGACGCCATGGAGGAGCAGGTCTCGCTGGCCGCCGCCGGTGTGTCGCCCGAGGAAGGTGAGTGAGGTGGCGGAGAGCCGCTGCCCCGACACCCGCTGGGCCTGGGTGGAGGTGAGCCGCTCCGCCATCCGTCACAACACCCGCGAGTACAAGAAGCGCCTCGCACGGGGCGTCAAGCTCATGTGCGTGGTGAAGGCCGACGCCTACGGCCACGGTGCCGCCGTGTGCGCCCCCCTCATGGCCGCGTCCGGCGCCGACGCCTTCGCCGTGGCCACGGTGCGCGAGGGCATCGCCCTGCGCGAGGCCGAGGTCTCCAAGCCTATCCTCGTCCTCTCGCAGCCCCCTGCCACGGCCATCCCCGACCTCCTCGCCTACGACCTCATGCCCTCGGTCTACACCACGGAGTTCGCCCTGGCCTTTGGCGAGTACGCCGCGGCCGGCGGCCGCCAGGGGGCCTACCACCTGGCGCTGGACACCGGCATGACGCGCATAGGCGTGCCCTGGGCCGAGGCCGTGGAGTTCCGGCGCGCCGTGGACTTCCACTCCGGTCTTGTGTGCGCCGGCACCTTCACGCACTTCGCCACGGCGGACGTGCCGGGCGACTGGGACTGGGAGCTCCAACGCAGCCACTTCGACGAGGCTGTGGCGGCCCTGCGCGACGCCGGGTTCGACCCGGGCCTCGTTCACTGCGACAACACCCCCTCGGTGGTGCTCCACAAGGACACCCACTACGACATGGTGCGCGTGGGTATCGGCCTCTACGGCCTGCACCCCTGCGAGCCCAGCCGCGACCACATCGACCTCGAACCGGCCATGGCCGTGCGCGCCCGGGTCACCCGCTGCGGCTGGCCGCCGGTGGGTACGGGGGTCTCCTACGGCATGACCTGGCGCGTGACCACCTCCTCGGTGCAGGTGGCCACGATTCCCGTCGGCTACGCCGACGGCTACGGGCGCATCCTCTCCAACCGCGCCGAGGTGCTCTGCCGCGGCCGGCGCCACCGCCAGGTGGGCAACGTCTGCATGGACCAGTGCATGTTCGCCGTGGAGGTCAACCAGGTGCGGCAGTACCGCCCCTGCGGCCCCGTGGAGGAGGGCGACCTCGTCACCCTCATGGGTGTGGACGGCGACGAGGAGATAACGGCCGAGGAGCTCGCCGAGCTGTCGGGCACCATCAACTACGAGGTCGTCTGCGACTTCGGCCTCAGGCTCGAGAAGGTCTACGTCTAAGGGGGCAGCCATGGCCATGCTCAAGATCCCGGGTTACGAGAATCGGCGCCCCGGCGAGGTGCCGCTGTCGGCCGTGCGCGACCTCCTCGGCGACTGCCGCAGGTGCCCGCTCTGCGAGACGCGCACGAACATCGTGTTCGGCGACGGTGACGCCTACGCCCGCGTGGTCATCGTGGGCGAGGCCCCGGGCAAGAACGAGGACCTCTCCGGCGTGCCCTTCGTGGGTGCCGCCGGCAAGAAGCTCGACGCCCTGCTCGAGATCGCCGGCCTCAGGCGCGATGAGGTCTACATCTGCAACGTCCTCAAGTGCCGCCCGCCCTCCAACCGCGACCCGCGGCCCGAGGAGATCGCGGAGTGCAGCCCGTTTTTGCGGGAGCAGATCCGTAGCGTCTGGCCCGACGTCATCGTGTGCCTGGGCAACTTTGCCACGAGGTTCATCCTGCGTACCGAGCAGGGCATCACGTCGCTCCGCGGCCGCTTCTACGAGACGGGGCACTTCCACGTGCTGCCGGTGTTCCACCCCGCCGCGGCCATCTACGACCGCACCAAGCAGGCGAGCCTCGAGGCCGACTTCGCGCTCCTCGGCCAATGGCTGGCCGAGCACCCGGCCGCCCCTGCCCCCGCGGCGGGCGGCGTCCCCGTGGGGGAGGAGTGACGATGGGAGTCACCTGCGACGATACCGCCATGGACGGCCTCACCCGCACCGGGGAGGGCCGCTACGCCTCCACCTCGGCCGAGGCCACCCAGGCCCTGGGGGAGCTTCTGGGGGCCCTTCTCGGCGAGGGCGACCTTGTGATCCTCACGGGCGACCTCGGGGCCGGCAAGACCCAGCTCACCAAGGGGGTGGCCCGGGCCTTGGGCTGCACCGACGACGTCACGAGCCCCACGTTCAACATCATGGCCGTCCACCGGGGCGAGACCCTGGACCTCTACCACTTCGACCTCTACCGCCTGGACAACGCCGACCAGCTGGGCGACGCCGGCGTGCTCGACGTCGCCGGCGTGGAGGGGGCGAGCCTGGTGGAGTGGGGCGAGGCCTTTGCCGACGACCTCGGCGACGAGCGCCTGGACGTGGCCATATCGCGCGCACCCGTGGAGGGCGGCGCCGAGCCGGCCCGGACCGTGGAGGTGCGGGGCGCGGGCGTGCGGGGCGCGGAGCTCGCGGCGGCCCTGGACGCGGCGGTGGCGGGGTCCGTCGGCTGAGGCCCGTCTCTTCATGGGCGTCCCGGGGAACTAGAATGGCGTGGTGCAACCCGAGCCTTTGGAGGACCTGCCCATGACCACACCAGACCGCGTCGTCCTTGCCTTCGACACCTCCACCGACGAGCTTGCCTGTGCCGTGGCGCGGGTGGGCGTTGGCGACGGCCGCCGGCGCGTGGAGGTCCTGGCCTCGGGCGACCGTCCGTGCCGTCGCCAAGCCAACGTGGAGCTCGTGCCCACGTGCCTTGGCCTTCTCGACGAGGCGGGCCTTTCCATGGGCGACGTGGACCGCGTGGTGGTGGGCCGCGGACCCGGGTCCTTCACGGGGGTGCGCATCGGCATCGCCACGGCCAAGGGCCTGGGCTGCGGGCTCGACCGCCCGGTGGCGGGCGCCTCCACCCTGGACGCCGTGGCCTGGCGCGCCTGGGCCGCCGGCGTGCGCGGCCTCGTGGGCGTGGTGGGCGACGCCATGCGCCGCGAGGTCTACCCGGGCCTCTATGGCGTGGACGACGAGGGACCCAAGCGGCTCTTCTCGGTGGAGACGGTGATGAAGGCACCGGCCGCCGCGGCGGCGTGGGCCGACCGCGCGGACGGCGCCGACATCCAGCTCACCGGCGACGGTCTCAGGAAGTACCGCGGGCTCTTTGCCGAGGCGGGCCTCACCGCCGTGCTGCCCGAGGCGCTCTGGCACCCCACGGGGGAGTCGCTGCTCCTCTCGGCCGCGGCCGACCCCGCCCTCTGGGAGGGCGACGGCCATCCCGCCCTCGTCCTGCCGGTGTACACGCGCCTCTCGGACGCCGAGGAGAACGAGCTCAAACGCCTGGGCATGGCCGAGCCGGCCACCGTGGCCACCACCGGCGTCGACGACGCCCTGGCCGGCCGCCACCTCCAGCTGCGCCCCATGGGCGTGAACGACGCGCCCCAGGTGGCGCTGCTCGAGGACGCCGTCTTCGCCGGCACCGAGCACACTCCGTGGAACGAGGCCATGTTCTCCCAGGAGCTGGGGGCCGAGGGCCGTACCTGGTGGGTGGCCCACGACCAGGGCGAGGTGGTGGGCTTCGCCGGCGCCCAGATGGCCGGCGACGACCTCGAGGTGCTCGACGTCTGCGTGAGCCCGGCCCGGCGCCGGGAGGGCGTCGGCCGCAGGCTCCTGGCCCGGGTGACCTACGACGGCCAGATGCTCGGCGCCCGCACGGCGTCCCTCGAGGTCTTCGAGGACAACGCCGCCGCCCGGGCGCTCTACGGCTCCGTGGGCTTCTCCGAGGCCGGCCGGCGCCCCGACTACTACGGCAGCGGCCGCGACGCCCTCATCCTCACGGCGTCCCTGCCCCTCTCCATCGCCGCCAGCGACGACCTGCCCGACCCCACGGCCGCCGTGGAGCCCTGGCCCATGGTCGACGCGGGCCGCACGGCCGAGGCTGTCGCTGCCGTCGAGGCGGCAAAACCGCTGGTGCTGTCCATCGAGAGCTCCTGCGACGAGACCGCCATGGCCGTCATCGACGGCACGGGCGAGATCGTGGCCAACGTGGTGGCCACCCAGATCGACTTCCACGCGCGCTTTGGCGGCGTGGTGCCCGAGATCGCCAGCCGCAAGCACACCGAGGCCGTGGTGGGCGTCTTCGAGGAGGCCATGGCCCAGGCGGGCGCGCACTTCGGCTGCAAGACGCTTCTGGTCTCCGACCTCGACTGCGTGGGCGTCACCCAGGGCCCTGGCCTCGTGGGCGCCCTCGTGGTGGGCATCGCCTTCGCCAAGGGGCTCGCCGCTGCCGCCGGGATCCCCCTCGTGGGGGTGAACCACCTGGAGGGCCACCTCTACGCCAACCTCTTCGAGACCCCCGACCTCGAGCCGCCCTTCGTGGCGAGCCTCGTCTCGGGTGGCCACACCATGCTCGTCCACGTGCGCGGCTGGGGTGACTACGAGGTGTTGGGAGAGACCATCGACGACGCCGTGGGGGAGGCCTTCGACAAGGTGGCCAAGGCCCTGGGCCTGGGTTACCCCGGCGGCCCCGTGATCAGCCGCCTCGCCGAGCAGGGCGACCCCAAGGCGGTGGCGTTCCCGCGGGCCATGCTCCACAGCCACGACTACCGGTTCTCGCTCTCAGGCCTCAAGACCGCGGTGATCACCCACATCGAGGCCGAGAACGCCGCCGGGCGCCCCATCGACCTGCCCGACCTCGCCGCGAGCTTCCAGGCCGCCGTCATCGACGTGCAGGTGGCCAAGGCCCTCACGGCCGTGGAGGAGTGCGACGTGGACGACTTCTGCATGGGCGGCGGCGTCGCGGCCAACCCGGCCCTGCGTACGGCCTACCGCGTGTGCCTGGGCGAGCGGGGTGTGCGGGTGACCGTGCCGCCCATGAACGCCTGCACCGACAATGCCGCCATGATCGCGCTGGTGGCCCTGCGCGACTACCATGCCGGCCGGCTGGTCCCGCTGTCGATGGACGGGGACCCCAACATGTCGCTGTAGGGGCGCCTGCTGTCCCGGCCTCACCGCCCGGCCATGCCAAAGCGAGCTTTGGCATGGGATTCTCGCCCGGTAGGTGCCAAGAGCCCATGCTGGAGGCCGCTACGGCATGGGTTTCTCGGCGTCTGGAGGCCAAAACCCATGCCACAGGCCCCTCCGGCATGGAGGCATATCATAAAGTGAGAAACATGCGAAGTGACAGATGGGCCAGGCACCGCTGTCACACCACTGTCACCGCTGTCACGCCTTGGAGAAGGACCACAGCGCCCGCGCCTGGGAGAGGGTGCGTTCCAGGTTCCAGGGCTGCTCGGTCCTCGGCTCCGAGTTGGGGTCCATGACCTGCAGGCGCCCGGCGTCGTCCACGGCGGTGAGCACGATGAAGTGCCCGCTGCTCGTGAAGTCGCCCGGGCCCATGGAGGCGATGACGGGCCTGCCTGCGGCCAGCTCCGCCCGCACGGCGCCGGCGTCGGCCGCCACCGGCCGCGACGCGAGGCCCACCGAGGCGGCGCCCTCGTCCATGAGGGTCCAGGCGGTGAGGCCGTCGGTCACATGGCCGCCCCGCTCCGACAGGCGCGCGGCGTCCACCGGCGTGAGGTCGCCGCGCCCCGTGACCGCCACGTACACGGCCGAGAGGCACGTGGGCCCGCAGCCGGCCTCCCCGACGGTCTGCCCGGCGTAGGGCTCCCCGGACCAGGCGGGGTCGGTCTGGTACAGCCGCGGCACGCTGCCCTGGCGCCACTGCCCCGCAGGGTCGCTCGCCCACGAGCCGTCCGCCGCCCGCGCCGCCGTACCCGCCAGACCAAAGGCCACGGCCACGAGGCAGAGGGCGACCACGGCCGCAAGGACCATGAGCACCATGGCGCCCACGCGTCGGTGGGGCGGTTCCTGCCAGGACGCCGGTGCGGGAAACGCCGCGCTCTCGTCCGGGTAGGGGTTGGCGGCAACGGTGGTGGGTCGCGTGTCCATGGGGTCCTCCTCACGTCGCGTCTCGGTGTCCCCATCGTCCGCCCTGCCTCCCGGAAAGTCCGTGACGGGCGCCTTACGCTTGCTGACAAGCCCGTAAGGGTGGCTTACGAATTCCTTACGGTGGCCTGACAGGGCCGTCCGGCACTCGCAGTCCCCCTAGACTGGGGGCAACGGAGCGGGGAGAGGGGAGAGCCATGGGGGAGGGACGAGAGGGGCGCACGCCGCGGGTCCTCGTGGTGGACGACGACCCGGCCATCGTGGGCCTGGTGGGCGCCTTGGTGGAGGGCGAGGGCCTGGGGTTCGTGGGCGTGGGCAGCGGCGAGGAGGCCCTGGCCGCCGTGACCGACGGCCCCGTCGACCTCGTGGTCCTCGACGTCATGATGCCGGGCATGGACGGCTTCGAGACGTGCCGCCTCCTCCGCTCCCGCGAGCCCGACCTACCGGTGATCTTCCTCTCCGCCAAGGACGACGAGACCAGCCAGGTGGTGGGCCTTACCATCGGCGGCGACGACTACGTGGCCAAGCCGTTCCGCCCCCGCGAGCTCGTGGCCCGCATCCGGGCGCGCCTGCGCCGCAGCGAGGGTTCCTCCCACGGCCTGCGGGTGGGCCCGCTCGCCCTCGACCCCGTGGCGCACCGGGCGTCGCTCCTCGACGTGCCCCTCAACCTCACTCCCACGGAGTTCCGCCTCCTCCAGGAGCTCATGGCCGCCGACGGCGACCCCGTGCCCGTGGGCGACCTGTTCCGCCGCGTGTGGGGCGCCGAGCCGGACGCCTCGTCGCGCAACACTGTGATGGTGCACATCCGACGCCTGCGCGCCAAGCTCGAGCGTGTGGACGCCTCCCGCGGCTACGTGCAGACCGTGTGGGGCGTGGGCTACCGCGTGTCGGGCGACGGCCGGTGAGGCGGCGGGCCTCCCGCAGCGAGCAGGCCCGCGTCCTGGCCCGCCGTGTCGAGGGCCGCACCGTGCTCGCGGTGGCCCTGTGGACGCTGTTCTGCCTCCTCGTGGCGTGGGGCTCGCGGGACCTTGTAAGCGCGCTCGGCGAGGCCATCGCAGCCAACGACTCCGCATGGGCCACCTACACGGTGGAGGACTACAACGTCCTCGCGGAGACGGGCCGCTTCTCAGACCCCCGCAAGGCCTATCAGGTGGTGGGCGGCTACGACGAGGCCACGGGCGAGGAGGTCTTCCGCGTGCGCGACATCACGCTCTACACGCGCCTCCACGACCTCAAGGCCCCTGCGGCCGTCGTCGTCTACCTGAGCGGGCTGGTGGTCGTGTTCCTCTGGGCGCAGCGCCGCTACCTCGACGCCTTCGACGACCTCGCCGCCGCGGTGACCGACCTCGTGCGCGACCCCGCGGCGCCGGTGCGCCTGCCCGAGGAGCTCTCCGTGGCCGGGCGCGAGCTGGAGTCGGTGCGTCGGGAGCGCCTGGAGGCCGACGAGGCCGCGCTCGCCGCGGAGCGCCGCAAGGACGAGCTTGTGACCTACCTGGCCCACGACCTCCGGACCCCGCTCACCTCCGTGACCGGCTACCTCGAGCTCCTCGACGAGTCACCCGACCTGCCCGAGGACGCTCGCCGTCGCTACGTCTCGGTGGCCCACGGGCGCGCGGTGCGCCTCGGCGACCTGGTGGAGGAGCTCTTCGAGATCTCGCGGTTCAACCTGCAGACCATCCCCCTGGAGAGGAGCCGGGTCGACCTCGTGCTCCTCGGCGAGCAGGTGGCCGAGGAGGCCATGCCCGACGCCGCGGCCCACGGTCTGACGGTGCGGGTGGCGGCCGACGGCCCGTGCGTGGCCGCCGTGGACCCGGGCCGGGCCGCCCGCATGCTCTCCAACCTGGTGAGGAACGCCGTGGCCCACGGCGACGACGGCACGGAGGTCGTGGTGGGGGTGGGCCGCGCCTCCGACGGCGGCGTGCGGATGACGGTGCGCGACAACGGGCCCGACATCCCGGAGGAGCTGCTGCCCCACGTCTTCGAGCGGTTCGTGCGAGGCGACGACGCCCGTGGCGACGGCGCCGGGGCCGGGCTGGGCCTCTCCATCGTGGAGGAGATCGCCCGGGCCCACGGGGGCCGCGTGTGGGCGGAGAGCGCCGGCGGCACGACGACGTTCACAGTGGAGCTGCCCCGCTGACCCCGCCTCGTCCCACCACCCGGGCACTTTTGTCCCACCGGCCGGTGCTGCCGTCGGGCCGCTTTGCCGCGCGCGCCGTCGCTCGGGTACCTTTGTCCCGTCGGCCACCGGAGGAGGACCCATGGACGTGCTCGCCCTCGTGTGCGCCCCGCCGTTGGACCCGGCGGCGCAGGCGCCGCTCTACCGCCAGCTCAAGGATCGCATTCTGCAGGTCATCGCCGCGCGCGCAGTGGGTCCCGACCAGCCGCTGCCCTCCGAGCAGGAGCTCTGCCGGGCCTTTGGCCTCTCCCGGGGCACTGTGCGCCGCTGCTTCGACGAGCTCGCCCGCGAGGGCCGCGTGGTGCGCTGCCGGGGGCTCGGGACCTTCGCCCGGTGGCCCGAGGAAGCCGAGGACATCTCCACGGCCCTCAACTTCTCCGGGCAGGTGCGCTCCGCCGGCGGCGAGCCCTTCTCCCGCCTGCTGGACCTCTCCGCCGTGCCCGCCCACGAGCGTCAGGCCCGCCAGCTCCAGGTGGCCGAGGGCACGCCCCTCTGGCGGGTGGTGCGCGTGCGCATGGCCGACGGCGAGCCGCGGCAGTATGTGACGGCCTGGGTGCCGCAGGACCTCGTGCCCGGCCTCTCCCGGGGGCAGGTGGAGGGCACGGGCTCCCTCTACGCTGCCATTGCCGCCGGCAGCGGCAAGCTCCCCGCCCGGGCGCTGGAGGCCTACGAGGCTTGCACGCTGGCGGCGGGGGAGGCCCGGGCCCTTGGGCTGGAGCCCGGCGCCCCGGCCCTGCGCTGTGTGCGCCAGACCCTCGACGGCGACGGTCTTCCGTTCGAGACGAGCGTCATCCTCATGCCGGCCGCCCTCTCGCGGTTCGTGCTCGATGTCTCCGCCGAGGGCACCGCCTACCGGCGCGCCTAGGGTCGCGGCGCGCGCGGACACCGGCCGCCGCCCCGCCGCAAACGTACAGAACGTTCAGCATCAGGAGGCTGTTTTTCCCCACGCTCCCCGAAAAGGCCTGCGGGCGGTCGTATCTTCGAACCGTCCTTCAGACCCCTTGCAGAGAGGAGCACCATGACCCCCGCCAAGCCCGCCTCCGAGATGAGCCGCGCCGAGCTCGCCGCCTATATCGACCAGTCGGTCCTCAAGCCCGAGTTCACGGTGGAGGACATCAGGAGGTACGCCCAGGAGGGCATCGACTTCGGCTGCGCGACCATCTGCATCAACCCGTCGAGCCTGCCCATCGTGGCCCCCATGGTGGAGGGTACCGGCACCGGTCTCTGCGTGGTGTGCGATTTCCCCTTTGGCACCAGCTCCACGGCCTCCAAGGTGGCCCAGGCCGAGGCCATCATGGACGGCTACGACATCCAGGACCTCGACATCGTGGCCAACTACGGTCGCCTGCGCTCCGGCGACCTCGACTACGTGACCGAGGACATCCGCGCCGTCGTGGAGGCCTGCCACGCCAGGGGCGTCCTGGTGAAGGTCATCATCGAGACGGACGCCCTCACCCATGGGCAGATTCAGGACGGCACCCGCTGCGCCGTGGCCGCCGGCGCCGACTTCATCAAGTCGTCCACCGGCTTCTACACCGGTGGCGAGCAGCGCGGCGCCACCAACGAGGTGGTGGACCTCATGATGGAGGCCGGGGAGGGCGAGATCCGCGTCAAGGGCTCCGGCTGCATTCGCGACCGGGAGCACTTCCTCGAGCTCATCGACAAGGGCATCGATCGCATGGGCATCGGGTACCGCTCCACGCCCGAGGTGCTGGGGGAGTAGGGCGGCTGCCGCGGGGTAGGGCGGCTGCCGCCCGTCGGCGCCACCTGTACCCCCCCGTCGGCACCCCCGTCGGCACCTGAATGCGATTGAGGGCGACTTCCAGCGCGGAACCATGCCGGAAGTCGCCCTCAATCGCATTCAGGGAGGCGTAATCCGCCCCCGAGCGCGTTCAGGTGCGGGGAGGGGCGCCCTCAATCGCGTTCAGGTGCCGATAAGGGGGTGGTGTCGAGAGGGAGGGAGCTGGCGGCGCCGAGGCGCCGAGAGGTGCGCGTCGAGGGGTGCGCCAACCGGCCGCCAGGCGCAGGCTCGGGCGCCGGTGGCTAGAACAGCCGCTCCGCCGCAAGCTCCCCCGCCGGGTCGCACCGCACGGCGCTGCGGAGCCCGTGGCGCTCCAACGCCTGCAGCTGCTCGTCGGTGGCGCCCGTGTCGGTGATCAACAGGTCGATGTCGCCTGGGTCGCCCCAGTGGAAGCTCGACGTGCGGCCGATCTTCTCCGAGTCGGCCACCACCACCCGGGTGAGGGCGTGGTCGAGCATGGCGGCGTTGACCGCCGGCTCGGGCGCCGTGGCCGAGGTGAGCCCGTGTATGGGGGAGAACCCGCTCGTGCCCAAGAAACACTTGGTGGCCGTCACACGCTCGATGCAGCGCAGGGCGTCCTCGCCGGTCATGGACGCCTTGGGAGGCCGGATCTCTCCGCCGGTGAGCAGCAGCGACACGTGGGGCGACGAGGCCAGGAAGAGCGCCTTCCCGTTGTTCGTGACCACGGTCACGTCCTGGGCGCGTATGTGCTCGACGATGGCCAGGGCCGTGGAGCTGGCGTTGATGAAGATGCAGTCCCCGTCCTCCACGAGGGAGGCGGCCTCGGTGGCGATGGTCCTGATGGAGCGCACCCGTCTCGTTCCGGAGGGCCTTCCCAGGGGGTTGTCCAGCACCGCCTTGCCGTGCTGCCGTACGACCACCCGCTGCTCCTCGAGGTAGGAGAGGTCCCGTCGAATGGTGAGCGGCGAGACCTCGAAGCGCTCGGCGAGTTCGGAGACCGCCACCTCCCCTCGCTGCTCCACGAGGACCATGATGGCGTCGCGTCTCTCGGCGACAAGGTCGCGGCTGCGTTTCATCGGCACTCCCGTCCGTGGGTCCCTGGGGACAGTATAGGCCCCATTGTTTTTCATCCCACGGTTCCATGGAATACGTTCATATAAATCGTGGGTTATGTTCGTATTATACGAACGAATGTCCTTTTGAATGGAGCTCAGGGACAATACGCGCACGGGAATATAAAACAGCAGGTAGATTAAGGTAAAAACGGATGTACCGCTCAGGGGTAATATCTGGCCGTTCGGGGATGATCGCGGATTCATAGTCCATTTCCCGTCAAAAACGTTCATATTTCAAGCGAGGGGGAACGGATTAATGGATGTTTCCCCACGGCTTGTCGGCGGCGGGTGCGCCCGCCTGGAGGAGAGCGAGGTGGATCGGTGCTGTCCGCTCTTGTGCAGGAGCCCTTCGTCTAACTCGATGTGGTCGCACGTGACTGGGAGGACGCCGTGCGCACGGCGGTCGCGCCCTTTGTGGAGGCTGGGATCGCCACCCAGGGTTACGTGGACGACATCGTGCGGGGCGCCAAGGAGCTCGGTCCTTATTTCGTGCTGGCCCCCCATGTGGCCATGCCCCACGCGCGCCCCGACCAGGGCGCCTTGGGCAACGGCATCGGCGTGGTGCGCCTCGCCGAGCCCGTGGAGTTCGGGAGCGAGGCCAACGACCCTGTGAGCTACCTCTTCCCTCTGGTGGCCGCCGACGACGGCGGGCACCTGCAGGCCCTGATGTCCCTTGCAGAGCTGCTGGGCGACGAGGGCTTCTATGTGGGACTCGACGAGGCAGAGACGGCCGGAGAGGTGCTGGACCTCATCCGGGAGAAGGAAGGAGGCCTCTGATGGCCAAGAAGTACCGTGCGCTGGTGTGCTGCAGGGCGGGCATGGGCTCGTCGATGATCCTCAAGATCAAGTGCGACCAGGTCATTGCCGAGGAGGGGCTGCCCATAGTCACCGAGCACGGCAACCTCGACTCCATCCTCGGGTTCACGGGCGACCTCGTCATAACCATGTGTGACCTCACCGACGAGCTCAACGCCGACCCGCGTGTGCCCGCGGCGGTGGGGGTGAAGAACCTCGTGGACAAGGAGGAGATCCGCCGCGTCCTCAAGGAGTGGGCCGAGGCCCAGACCGAGTAAACGAACCGACAGCCGCCCGTCCGGGCCCCGAGAGGAACCCATATGGTAGACATGTTCCTTATGCAGCTGCGCAACACGGCTGTGATCATGGGCGTCTTCGCCCTCATCGGCCTCCTTCTCCAGAAGAAGTCGGCCGTGGACGTCTTCTCCGGCACCGTCAAGACCATCATCGGCTTTCTGATCTTCAACATCGGCTCCGACGCCATGTCGGCCCAGGTGACCATTTTCTCCGACATGTTCAACAGGGCGTTCTCCGTCTCCGGCGTGGTGACGCAGGTCGAGGTGGCAACGTCGCTCGCCCTGCAGACCTACGGCACCGAGGTCGCCCTGGTCATGCTCGTCGGCTTCGTCTGCAACGTGCTGGTGGCCAAGTTCACCCCGTTCAAGGCCATCTTTCTCACGGGCCAGCACTTCCTCTACTTCTCCTGCGTGCTCGCCCTCGTGTTCATCGGCCTCGGGGCCCCGTTCATGGTGACCGTGCTCCTGGGCGGCCTCGTCCTCGGCGTCTGCGGTGCGGCGTTGCCCATGCTCTGTCAGCCCTTCGTCGATAAGGTGGCCGGCGGCCGGACCTTCGCCATCGGCCATTTCAACGCCATCGGCTACATGATCGCGGGCTACTGCGGCAAGCTCTTCGCCAAGAAGAACGACGCCGACCTCGCCAAGGGCGCCGTGGAGGAGCGCGAGCTTCCCGAGTTCTTCAAGCTCTTCAAGGACTTCGTCTTCTCCGTGGCCCTGTTCATGATCGTGCTGTTCTACATCGTCACCATCGCCTGCTTCGTCACCGGCCACTTCAACGACGTGGTCAACGAGAGCACCGGCGCCACGTTGGCCGGCCAGTACTTCGGTAACGACCTCTGGTGGCTGTGGCCCTTCCTTGCCGGCCTGAAGTTCGCGGCCGGCATGTCCGTCCTCATCTTTGGCGTCCGCCAGTTCATCGCCGAGATCACCGCCGCCTTCGTGGGCATCTCCGAGAAGCTCGTTCCCAACGCCCTGCCCGCCGTCGACTGCCCCGCCATCTTCCCGTTCGCCCCCAACGCCGTGATCATCGGCTTCATCGGCTCGTTCCTGGGCGGCCTGGCGGCCATGGCCCTCATGGTGCTGTTCCATAGCGAGACCATCATGATCCCTGCGGCCGGCATCTGCTTCTTCTCCGGCGGCACCTGCGGCGTCATGGGATACGCCTACGGCGGCTGGCGCGGCGCGGCCCTCGGCTCGTTCCTCATCGGCATCGTGCTCTGCGCAGGCCCGCTGCTGCTGTACCCGCTCTTCTCGGGCCTCGGCATCGCCGGCGCCTCGTTCCCCAACGTCGACTACAACGTCATCGGATCGATCGTCTACGGCATAGGCTCCTTCTTCCAGTGACACCTGTCGGCCCTAGGGATGCTGTGCGGGGCGGGCGCCGTGGGTGCCCGCCCCGGGATGGGAGAACCCCATGACTGGTTTTCGCGACCTCGGAAAGGGGAAGGCCCAGGGCGGCCTCCTCGTGCAGGTGCTCGACGACGCCCCCTGCGTGCTTATGGCAAAGGCGGCCGGTTTGGACTTCCTGCTCCTCGACGGCGAGCATGGCAACCTCGATGCGGGGTCGCTCGGGTCGCTGCTCCTGCTCGCCGACGCCTGCGGGCTGCCCACCGTGGTGCGGGTGCCCGAGCTCAGCCGGGACTGGGTGTCGCACACGCTGGACCTCGGCGCGACGGGGGTCATGGTTCCCATGGTGGAGACGGCCGAGCAGGCGCGCCTCCTTGTGGGGTGGTCCAAGTACCCGCCCCTGGGGCGGCGAAGCTACTCTGGAGGCGGCCACACCCGCTTTGGCCCCAGCGGCGGCCACGGCCCGACCATGGGGGCCGCCAACGACGGCACCCTCGCGGTCGTGCAGATCGAGACGGTGGCCGGGGTCGAGAACGTCGACGAGATCCTCTCCACCCCCGGCGTCGGCGCTGCGGTCGTGGGCCCCTGTGACCTCGCGATCTCGCTCGGCCGCCCGGACGAGGTGGGCTGTGCCGAGGAGCTCGCCCTCATCGACCGCGTGCGCGACGCCTGCAGGAGGCACGGCCGGGCCTTTGGGATCATCGGGTCCAACGAGCTCCTCGGCACCTATGCCGGAGACCTCGACCTCATGGTGAGCGCCATCGACGCCCATCTGCTGCGCGACGCATTCGCCGGGGCCCGTGCCGACTACGACCGTCTGCTGGGAGGGGGTGCGCGATGAGCGACGACCTCCGTGCCGTCCCCTCTTTCCGCTCCTCCGTGCGGGGCGTCGCAGCCTATGCCGCCGGTACCGCGGCCTCCCTGCTCGCCGCCTTCGCATCGGGGGCCCTCGCCCAGGTCACGGGCTCGGTGCTCTGGCTCCTGGGGGCGTTGGCGGCCGTGCCGGTCGCCTGGGTGCTCAGCCGGCGGGCTGCTGCGGCGGCGCGCGACGCCGTGAGGCCCGCACCCGTGATCGAGTTCGACGGCGATGACCTCGTGCTGCCCCCGGCCGGTCGCGGCGGCGGGCGAAGGCGCGTGCCCTGCCGCTCGGTGACGGCGTTCCGCACGGAGGTACGCGGTGCCTCGTGCGTGCTGCTGCTCTGGGGCGACTGGGTGGACCACCCAGCCGGTTTCGAGGCCCTTGCCGTGGGGTGCGACGGCCGCGCCGACGCCGACAGGCTTGCCTCCGCGCTCGCCCGCGCCCTCGGCGACCGTGGTGTCGCCCCGGCCGACCATGACCGCCCCGTCCCATCTTTGACGACTTGAGGAGAACCCATGCACTCTGAGAAAGACCAAGCGAGGACGTTCCTCGACATCATGGCGCGGTCGCTCCGCGACTACGTGGGGGCCATCGATTACGGCGCGCTGGCCGACGCCAAGAGGCTCATCCTTGACGCCGAGGCCGCCGGCGGACGTCTCCATGTGACGGGCATCGGCAAGCCGGGGCATGTCTCCGGGTACGCGGCGTCGCTGTTCTCGTCCACCGGGACCCCGGCCTATCAGCTCGACGGCACCGAGTGCGTCCACGGCAGCGCCGGCCAGGTGCTTCCCGGCGACGTCGTGGTCGCCATCTCCAACTCCGGCGAGACCTCCGAGCTCAAGCGCTCGGTGGAGTGCCTCAAGGCCAACGGCGCCCGTATCGTGGCGCTTACCGGCAAGCCCGGGTCCTGGCTGGCGCGCAATGCCGATGTGGCCCTCATCGCCGGTGTCGAGCAGGAGGGGGACGCCATGAACAAGCCGCCCCGTGCCTCCATCCTGGCGGAGATGATCGAGCTCCAGTGCCTGTCGATCCTGCTTCAGGCGGAGCGCGGCTTGGACCCCGAGACCTACGTGCGCTGGCACCCGGCCGGCGCCCTCGGTGCATCCATCCTCGGCACGCAGTCGGCGGTGGTCTAACCATGGCGGCTTTTTCCGGGGTCATCGTCCCCATCCTGACCCCGTTCGGCCGCACGGCGGGGCAGCCGCTGGTGGCGGGGAACGCCGACGCCCTCGTGGAGCGTCTCGTGGGCGCCGGAGTGGACGGCCTGTTCGCCTTTGGTTCCAACGGCGAGTTCCATGTGGCCTCCGACGACGAGCGGGTGGCATACACGGCGCACCTTGTGGAGCGGGCGGCCGGCCGGGTGCCGGTCATCGCAGGCGTGGGCTCTTGCTCCACGGCGGAGGCGCGGGAGCTCGTCAAACGGGTCCAGGACACCGGTGTGTCGGGTCTCTCGGTGGTGAACCCGTACTTCCTGCAGCCGAGCGACGACGAGCTCGCGGCGCACTTCGAGGCCGTCGCCGACGCCGCCGAGGTGCCGGTCCTGCTCTACAACATCCCCAAGGCCACGGGACGTGTGATCGCGCCGGCCGTCGTGGCCAAGGTTGCCGCCCACCCTTCCATCGCCGGCATCAAGGACAGCTCCGGCGACCTCGACCTCCTCGCCTCCTATATCGAGGCGGGCGATGGCGCCCTTGACGTGCTGGTGGGCTCCGACGGGATCATCTCTGCGGCCTATGCCCTCGGCGCATCCGGCGCCGTGGCGGGAACGGCCAACCTCGTGCCCGAGACGGTCGTGGGCCTTTGGGCCGCCCTTGAGGCGGGCGAGACCGGGCGCGCCTCCGAGCTCCAGGCCGCGCTCGAGCCGGTGCGGGACGTGCTGCACCTCGGTGCCGTGCCCCAGATGCTCAAGCGCCTCGTGGAGCTGTCGGGCTATCCGGTCGGGCCGGCCCGGCTCCCCGTGGGGGAGGCTGGGCCCGAGGCCGATGCCGCCGCCCGTGCCCTCGTGGCCGCGCTTGCGGGGGAGGAGTGACCATGGGGCTGCAGAGGGCCGAGGTCGCCCAGCGACTGGCCGATGGATGGGCCTTTGCCGTGGTGCGCCCCGAGACTCCGGAGCGTGCCCTCGAGATCGCCGAGGGGTGTCTCGCCGGCGGCGTGGACGCCCTCGAGGTGAGCTTCACCGCACCCTGCGCCGTCCGGGCCATCGAGGCCATCGTCGGGCGCTTTGGCGACGAGGTGCTTGTGGGCGCCGGCACGGTTATGGACGAGGCCACGGCATGCATGGCCCGGATGGCGGGGGCGCGCTTTGTGGTATCCAACTGCCTGTCCGAGGCCGTCGCGGCCACATGCAACCGCTACCAGCTGCCCTACGCACCGGGCTGCACATCGGTGACGGAGGCTGTGAGGGCCTTGGAGCTCGGGGCGTCTTTTATCAAGTGCTTTCCTATATCCAGCGTTTACGGCCCCTCCCTGGTGGGTCTGTTCAAGACGCCCACCCCGTGGATGCCACTCATGGCTTCCGGCGGAGTGACCCTGGAGAACCTTCCCGAGTGGCTGGCGTCCGGCGTGGACTGCTGCGGCTTTGGCGGCCTGCTCGCCACGGGGTCGGTCGAGGCGATCGCCGAGAACGCCCGGGCCGTGCGCGCGGCAGTGAGGGCGCACCGGGCCGCCCGCTAGCCCACCTGCCCCACTGTCCCACCACCCGGACACTTTTGTCCCAATGGTCGGGCACTTTTGTCCCAGATACCGCCCGCCGCACCGCGTGACAGGGGTGCCTGGACCATCTGTCACTTTGTCTATTTAGAAGATGATGTCAAGATGCTCGGGGTGTCCGGCCGACGTGACACCCCAGAGAGGGGATGACCCTATGAAGTTCTTCATCGACACCGCCGACCTCGGGCAGATCGAGACCGCTTACAGCTGGGGCTGCCTGGCCGGCGTCACCACCAACCCCACCCTCTACGCCCGGACCGGCGGCAGCCTGGCCGATTTCGAGGCCCACATGCTGCGCATCGCCGAGCTCTGCGACGGCCTGCCCGTCTCGGCCGAATCCACCGCCGCCACCGCCGACGCCATGGTGGAGGAGGGTCTTCGCCTCGCCTCCCTGGCACCCAACATCGTGGTGAAACTGCCGGTGTGCGCCGAGGGCCTCTCGGCCTGCCGCCGCCTGGCAGACCAAGGCGTGCGGGTCAACATGACCCTGATTTTCTCGGTGCCCCAGGCCCTCATGGCCGCCAACGCCGGTGCCCGGTATGTGAGCCCGTTCGTGGGCAGGTTCGACGACATCGCCGAGAGCGGCGTGGACCGCCTGGCCGACGTCGTGGCCGCCGTCTCCAACTACGACTGGTCCGGCAAGAACGTCGACGGAGTCTGCGAGGTCATCTCCGCCTCCCTGCGCACGCCCGAGCACGTGGCCCAGGCCGGCCTGATGGGCGCGGACATCGCCACCGTGCCCTTTGCCACGCTCGAGAGGTGCCTGCACCACCCGCTGACCGACGCCGGCCTGGCCGCCTTCGAGGCCGACTGGGCCAAGGTGTCCGCCGCGGAGTAGAGCGACGCTCTCCCTGCCGCTGTCGGCCGCCCCCAATCGGCACGCCCATCGGTACCTGAATGCGATTGAGAGCGACCACCGGTGCCGAACCGTGCGGGAAGTCGCCCTCAAGCGCGTTCAGGGAGGCGGAATCCGCTCTCAGGCGTGTTCAGGTTTGGAGAGGGGCGCCCCCAGGCGCGTTCAGGTGCTGAGAGGGACGCGCCCGCAGAGGCGCCCCGCCCGCCGCCGTCTTCCCGTCGCGCCCCCGCTCGACGGGTATGCTTGAACCGTCCGTTCACCTCGCAGAAGGAGGACCATCCTTGGACACGCGAGACCTCAGGCTCGCAGCCAACGCCATGCGCCACGACGTGATCCGCATGCTGGCGCAGAGCAAGTCGGGCCACCCCGGCGGGTCGCTGTCGGCGGCCGACATTGTGGCCGCCCTGTTCTTCTCGGGCGTCATGGACTATGACGCCGGGAACCCCGACGACCGTACCGGCGACCGCTTCTTCCTCTCCAAAGGTCATGCCGCCCCCATCCTCTATGCCGCCTACCACCGGCTCGGCTGGCTCTCCGACGACGACCTCATGACCCTGCGCCAGCTCGGCTCCAAGCTCCAGGGCCACCCCGACTCCCACGCCTGCCCCGGCGTGGAGGTCTGTTCCGGCTCCCTCGGCCAGGGCCTCTCGGTCTCCGCCGGTTGCGCCCTCGGCCTCAAGATCGACGCCGCGGCCGTCGGTGCCACCCCGCGCCAGGTCTTCTGCCTGCTCGGCGACGGCGAGCTGCAGGAGGGGTCCAACTGGGAGGCGCTCATGTTCGCCGCCCACCGCGGCCTCGACAACCTCTGCGCCATCGTCGACCTCAACAACCTGCAGATCGACGGGCATGTGACCGACGTCTGCTCCCTCGGTGACATCGACGCCAAGCTCGCGGCCTTCGGCTGGGGCGTCACCCGCGTGGACGGCCACGACGTGGCCGCCGTCGTGACCGCCCTTACCGCCGCCAAGGCCGCCACCGGCGCTCCCCAGGCCGTGGTCTGCGAGACCGTCAAGGGCAAGGGCGTCTCCTTCATGGAGGACCAGGCCTCCTGGCACGGCAACGCACCGAGCCCCGAGCAGGCCGCCGCCGCCCTCGCCGAGCTCGACGCCGAGCGCGACGCCATCGAGAAGGAGGCCTAAGCCATGGCAGAGACCAAACCCCGCGCCACCCGCGAGGCCTACGGCGCCACGCTCGTGTCGCTCGTCGAGGAGGGCCTGAACGTCTGCGCCGTGGACGCGGACCTCGCCGGCTCCACCAAGCTGGGGGTCCTCGGCGCCGCCTACCCCGACCGCTTCGTGGACGTGGGCATCGCCGAGCAGGACATGGTGGGCGTGGCCTCGGGCCTGTCGCTTACCGGCCGCACCGTGTTCTGCGGCTCGTTCGCCGTGTTCGCCACCGGACGCGCCTACGACCAGATCCGCAACACCGTGTGCGACTCCGGCTTGAACGTGAAGGTGTGTCCCACCCATGCCGGCATCACCGTGGGCGAGGACGGCGCCACGCACCAGTCGCTCGAGGACATCGGCATGATGCGCGCCCTGCCCCAGATGCGCGTGCTCGTGCCCGCCGACTACGACAGCGCCGCCGCGTGCCTGCGCCTGGCCGCAGCCACGCCGGGCCCCTTCTACGTGCGCATGGGGCGCCACCCCGTGCCGGCCGTCTACGACGGGGGCTTCACCGCCGAGCTCGGCGGCTCGCGCGTGCTCCGCGAGGGCCGCGACGTCGCCATCGTGGCCTGCGGCGTCGAGGTCTCCCAGGCCCTCGCCGCGGCCGACATCCTCGCGGCGGACGGCATCGAGGCCCACGTGGTCGACGCCTACTCCGTGAGCCCGCTAGACGAGGAGGCCGTCCTCGCCGCCGCCGAACGCTGCGGCCGCGTGGTCACGGTCGAGGAGCACAGCACCGCCACGGGCCTCGGCGCCGCGGTGGCCGCGCTCCTCGGCGAGAGGCGCCCCTGCCCCGTGCACCGTCTGGGCATGACAACGTTCGGCACCTCCGCTCCGGCGGCCGACCTGCTCGCGCACTTTGGCTTGGACGCCCAGGGCATCGCCCGCCAGGTCCGGGGGTTCTGTCAAGGCTGATGCCGGCCCGGCTTCTTGCGGCACCCCCCCCCTGGCACCCCCCTGGCGGCACCCCCTGGCACCCCCTTGGCACCTGAATGCGGTTGAGGGCGCCCCGGGCACAGAATCCGTGCCCGGGGCGCCCTTCTTCGTGTCCATGCGACAGGAATCCGCCCCTAGTCGCGTTCAGGTGCGGGATGGGTCGCCCTCAACCGCGTTCAGGTGCGGAGAAGCTCCGCCCGGTCCCGTTTCTGTTTCCATCTGAAAACGGCCTGTTGTCCCCTCCACAGAACCATGACATACTCCCTCCACAAGCATCAGTCCGCGACCGAGGAGGCGGCCCCATGAACCACGCACCGTCCCCGCGGTCCCTTCTCGCCCTTGCGACCTAGCAAGACGCGAGCACCCAGCACCATCGAGAGCACGCGTCGCCCTTGGGCCCCACGCGTGCTTTCTCTTGACGCCGCGGGCCCCGGACCCCCAAGGAGGGACCATGACCCGCAAGATCGCCATCTTCGACACCACCCTGCGCGACGGCGAGCAGTCGCCCGGCGCCTCCATGAACACCGAGGAGAAGCTCGTGGTGGCCCGCGAACTCATCCGCATGAAGGTCGACGTCATCGAGGCCGGCTTCCCCATCTCGAGCCCGGGCGACTTCAAGAGCGTGGCCGAGATCGGCCGCCTGGCCGGCGACGACTGCGTGGTGTGCGGCCTCACCCGCGCCGTTGACCGCGACATCGAGGTGGCCGCCGAGGCTCTGGCTACGGCCAAGCGCCCCCGCATCCACACGGGCCTGGGCGTCTCGCCGTCCCACCTGCGCGACAAGCTGCGCCTCACCGAGGACCAGGCCGTGGAGCGGGCCGTCCATGCCGTGCGCTACGCCAAGAGCTTCGTGGACGATGTGGAGTTCTACGCCGAGGATGCCGGCCGCGCTGACATCCCGTTCCTCGTCCGCATCATCCAGGCAGCCGTGGACGCCGGCGCCACCGTGGTGAACATTCCCGACACCACCGGCTACAACCTGCCGTGGGACTTCGGCGCCCGCATCCGCTCCCTCATGGAGAACGTCCGCGGCATCGAGGACGTCACCGTCTCCGTGCACACCCACAACGACCTCGGTATGGCCACGGCGCTGGCCATGGAGGCCGTGCGCAACGGCGCCTCTCAGATCGAGTGCACCATAAACGGCCTGGGCGAGCGGGCCGGCAACACCGCCATGGAGGAGGTGGTCATGGCCATCCGCATGCACGGCGAGGAGCTCGACGCGCACACGGGCGTCGACACACGCGAGCTCACCCGCGCCAGCCGCCTGGTCTCTTCCATCACCGGCATCAACGTGCAGCCAAACAAGGCCATCGTGGGCGCCAACGCCTTCGCCCACAGCTCGGGCATCCATCAGGACGGCGTCCTCAAGGCCCGCGACACCTACGAGATCATCGACCCGGCCGACGTGGGCGCCGGCGGCTCCCAGATCATCCTCTCGGCCCGCAGCGGCCACGCCGCCCTGCGCCACCGCTACGAGGAGCTGGGCTACGCCTTCACCGACGCCGAGTTCGAGCCCGTTTACGAGGCCTTCCTCGAGGTGGCCGACAAGAAGAAGGAGGTCTACGACGGCGACCTCGAGTCCATCGTGAACGAGCGCAACCGCGCCGACGAGGCCATCTGGACCCTGGACGCCGTGCAGATCTCCTGCGGCTTCCCGCTTACCCCCACGGCCACCCTCACCCTCATCGGCGAGGACGGCAACCGCATCACCGAGGTGGCCTACGGAACCGGCCCCGTGGACGCCGTCTACAAGGCCGTGGACAAGGTCGTGGGCGTGGGCTGCGACCTCTCGGAGTTCTCGGTCAAGGCCGTCACCCGCGGCATCGACGCCCTCGGCGAGGTCACCGTGCGCGTCACCGGGGGCGACGGCGAGGTCTACATCGGCCGCGGCTCCGACGGCGACATCATCGTCTCGAGCTGCCGCGCCTACCTCAACGCCCTCAACCGCCTCATCGCCGACAAGCGCGAGCGTGCCTAGGCACGGCGCGAGTTAGGAGACAACCATGCCCAGGCCCATGACCATGGCTGAGAAGATCCTCGCGGCCCACGCGGGGCTGTCCGAGGCGCATCCCGGGCAGCTCGTGGAGTGCGACCTCGACCTCGTGCTGGCCAACGACATCACGGCCCCCATCGCCATCGACGTGGTGGAGGACCTCGGCCACGGCGTGTGGGACGCCGACCGCGTGTGCCTCGTGCCCGACCACTACGCCCCCAACAAGGACATCAAGAGCGCCGGGCAGACCAAGAGGATGCGCGACTTCGCCCACGCTCAGGGCATCTCCCACTACTGGGAGCAGGGCCGCGCCGGCGTGGAGCACGCGCTGCTCCCTGAGCAGGGCGTCGTGGGCCCCGGCGACCTCGTGATCGGCGCCGACTCCCACACCTGCACCTACGGCGGCATCGGCGCCTTCTCCACCGGCGTGGGCTCCACCGATGCCGGTGTGGGCATGGCGAGCGGCCGCGCCTGGTTCCGCGTGCCCGAGACCCTGCGCGTGGAGCTCGTGGGCGAGCTGCCCGCCTATGTCACAGCCAAGGACGTCATCCTGCACCTCATCGGGCTCATCGGCGTCGACGGCGCCCTCTACCAGGCCCTCGAGTTCGGCGGCCCCGGTGTGGCCGACCTCTCCGTGGAGGGGCGACTCACCATCGCCAACATGGCCATCGAGGCCGGCGCCAAGGCGGGGCTCTTCGAGGTGGACGACGTCTGCCGCACATGGCTCGAGGGCCGCTGCGAGCGCCCGTGGACCGAGTACCACCCCGACGCTGACGCCGCCTATGCCCGCACCGTCACCATCGACCTGGCCGAGGTGGAGCCCTGCGTGGCCTGGCCGCACCTGCCCAGCAACGTGCACACCGTGGCCGAGAGCCGCCACATCGCCGTGGACCAGGCCGTGATCGGCAGCTGCACCAACGGCCGCATCGAGGACATGCGCGAGGCCGCCGACGTCCTCGAGGGCCGCTGCGTGGCCCCGGGCGTCCGCTGCATCGTGTTGCCGTCCACCCAGGACGTCTGGCGCCAGTGCGTGGCAGAAGGCCTCATGGACGTCTTCGTGGACGCCGGCTGCGTCGTCTCCACGCCCACCTGCGGCCCGTGCCTGGGCGGCTACATGGGCATCCTCGCCGACGGCGAGCGCTGCATCTCCACCACCAACCGCAACTTCGTGGGTCGCATGGGCGCCAAGACCAGCGAGGTCTACCTGGCCGCCCCGGCCGTCGCCGCGGCGAGCGCCGTGGCCGGCCGCATCTGCCTGCCCAGCGACCTCGACCCCCGAGAGGAGTAGCCATGGAGTTCGAGGGCACCGCCTTCCGCTACGGCCGCGACATCGACACCGACGTCATCATCCCGGCCCGTTACCTCAACACGTCCGATCCAGCCGAGCTGGCCCGCCATGCCATGGAGGACCTCGACGAGACCTTCGTCGACCGCGTGCGCCCCGGCGACATCGTGGTGGCCGAGGAGAACTTCGGCTGCGGGTCGTCGCGCGAGCACGCCCCCGTGGCCCTCAAGGCCGCCGGCGTGGCCTGCGTCGTGGCCAAGAGCTTCGCCCGCATCTTCTACCGCAACGCCATCAACATGGGACTGCCCATCCTCGAGTGCCCCGCGGCCGTGGACGCCGTGGAGGACGGCCATACCGTTGCCGTGGACACCGAGGCCGGCACCGTGCGCGACGTCACCACGGGCCAGGAGTTCACCGCCGAACCGTTCCCGCCGTTCCTTGTCGAGATCATGGACGCCGGCGGCCTCGTGGAGCGCACCCGCCGGGTGCTCGACGCCAGGGAGGGGGAGTGACCGTGACCGCCTACACCGTCTGCTGCCTGCCCGGTGACGGCATCGGCCCAGAGATCATGGCGGCGTCGCGCGCGGTGCTCGACGCCGTGGCCGAGAGGTTCGGCTTCACCGTGGACTGCGAGGACCACCTCATCGGCGGCGCCGCCATCGACGCCTGCGGCTGCGCCCTGCCCGACGCCACCCTGGAGGCCGCCCGTGCGGCCGACTCCGTGCTTCTCGCCAGCGTGGGCGGCCCCAGGTGGGACACCACCGACCCCGCCGCCCCCCGCCCGGAGCAGGGGCTCCTCGCCATCCGCAAGGCTCTTGGCCTCTACTGCAACCTGCGCCCGGTGCACGTGTTCGACGCCCTGGTGGACGCCTCGAGCCTCAAGCCCGAGCTTGTGCGCGGCGTGGACATGCTCATCGTCCGCGAGCTCACCGGCGGCCTGTACTTTGGGGCCCGTGAGCGCATCGACGACGCTCCCGGCGCCGGCGCGAACGGCGAGCCCGGCGTGTGGTGCTCCGACGCCCTGGAGTACGGCGAGGGAGAGATCGAGCGCGTGGTGCGCTACGCCTTCGAGGCCGCGGCCGGGCGCCCGCGGGCCACGGTCTGCTCGGTGGACAAGGCCAACGTGCTGGGCACGAGCAAGCTCTGGCGCGACGTGGCCCACCGCGTGGCGGCTGAGTACCCGCAGGTGGCCTTCTCCGACATGCTCGTGGACAACTGCGCCATGCAGCTGGTGGCCCGGCCGGCGCAGTTCGACGTCGTGGTGACCGAGAACACCTTCGGCGACATCCTGTCCGACGAGGCCTCCATGGTGGCAGGGTCGCTGGGGATGCTCGCCAGCGCGAGCCTGGGCGACGGCACGCCGCTCTTTGAGCCGAGCCACGGGTCGGCGCCCGACATCGCCGGAAAGGACGTGGCCAACCCCCTGGCCCAGATCCTCTCCGTGGCCCTCATGCTGCGTCACGGCTTGGGCCAGCCCGCGGCCGCCGACGCCGTGGAGGCAGCCGTGGAGCGCGCCCTCGACGACGGCTGGCGCACGGCTGACATCGCCGACGACGCCACCCCGGCCGACCGCGTGCTGGGATGCGCGGCCATGGGCGAGAGGGTGGCGGCCTACCTGGCCTAGGGGCGCCTGCTCCTGTCGCGGCGGTACCCGCGTGCGGCGCCCGAAGCGTCCGACTGGCGGGACGGCAGTGGTCCTCGGTGCCCGCAGAACGTTCTATGGGTGGATAAGCGCCCGTGGAAGCTTCTGCGGGTACCGCCCGGGCGCTCCGCCACCCGTAGAACGTTCTATGGGTGGTTTTTCCGCTCCCGGCACCCGTAGAACGTTCCGCGGGTACTCTCACCACGGGTGTGGCAGAGGAAGAGTCCGACCAAAGTGACGGTGGGACAAAAGTGTCCGAGTGTTGGGACAGACGAGCGCTGCTCGCCGGGCCCCAACCCCCCGTGATGCAAAACCCGGGTCCCGGGAGCCGAAGGCCTCGCGGCCCTACAGCTGCGCCTGGACCACCGTCGGTGCGAAGCCGGCGTCGGCCAGGGCGGTCACGATCTGGTCGCGGTGCCCGGCGCCGAAGGCCTCGATGGTCACCTTGAGCTCCACGGCGGCGTTGCGGTTGGTGCTCACGAACTGGTTGTGGTCCAGCTTGATGACGTTGCCGTTGTTCTCGGCCACCACCGAGGCCACCTTCACCAGCATGCCGGGGCGGTCGGGCAGCAGCACGGAGACCGTGAAGATGCGCCCGCGCTGGATGAGGCCGTGCTGCACCACGGAGCTCATGGTGATCACGTCCATGTTGCCGCCGGAGAGAGTCGCCGCCACGCGCTTGCCCTCGGCGGGCAGGTGCTTGGCCGCGGCCACCGTGAGCAGGCCGGAGTTCTCCACGATCATCTTGTGGTTCTCGACCATGTCGAGGAAGGCGACGATGAGCTCCTCGTCCTCCACGGTGAGTATCTCGTCCACGTTGTCGCGCACGTAGGGGAAGACCTTGTCGCCGGGCTCGAGCACGGCGGTGCCGTCGGCGATGGTGTCGGCACCGGGGAGCTTGACCACATGGCCGGCCTCCACGCTGGCACGCATGCAGGCGGCTCCGGCGGGCTCCACGCCGACGACGCGGATCTTGGGGTTGTACAGCTTGGCGAACGTGGCGACGCCGCAGGCGAGGCCGCCCCCGCCGATGGGCACGAGGATGGTGTCCACGAGCGGTAGCTCCTGCACGATCTCCATGGCGATGGTGCCCTGGCCCGTGGCCACCGTGGGGTCGTTGAAGGGGTGCACGAAGGTGAGGCCCTGCTCCTCGGCCAATTCCAGCGCGCGCTCGCACGACTCGTCGTAGACGTCGCCGGCGAGCACCACCTCGGCCCCCAGGGCCTTGGTGCGCTCCACCTTGATAAGCGGCGTCGTCGTGGGCATGACCACCACGGAGCGGGCGCCGGCACGGCTCGCGGCATAGGCCACGCCTTGGGCATGGTTGCCGGCGCTGGCGGTGATGAGGCCGCGGCCCAGCTCCTCGGGGGAGAGGGTCGAGATCTTGTAGTAGGCGCCGCGCACCTTGTAGGCGCCGGTGCGCTGGAGGTTCTCGGGCTTGAGCCACACGCGGTTGCCGGTGGCGGCCGAGAGCTGCGGGCTCTCCTGCAGCTTGGTCTCCTGCGTGACGTCCTTGACCTTGATCGAGGCCTCCTCGAAGGCCTCGAGGGTGAGCATCTCTGCCATGGGGCTCCTTCGTGCGGTGCGGTGCGTGGCATCCGGGCGGTCACCGGTCCCACGGGCGCGGGCCCGGTCCGGCCGTTCTCGACTACTATAGGGAAACCCGCCGCGCCGTCGGCAGGGTGTTTTCAGTCTCGACGCACGGGGAGGGCCCATGGGGGAGCCTGACGAGAGGGGCGGGGCCGCGCGGGCCCCGGAGGCGCCCGGGGGGAGGCCGCCGCTGTTCGAGCTCCGCGACGCCCAGGTGCGCCGCACGGGAAAGACCATCCTCTCGGTGGGGTCCTTCTCGCTGGCCGAGGGGGAGTCCGTCGCGCTGCTCGGGCCCAACGGCGCGGGCAAGTCCACGTTCGTGCAGCTGCTCACCCGCGAGGTACTGCCGCTGCACCGCGACGAGCCGCCCGTGCGCTTCCGCGGCCAGGACCGCCCCGCGCTCTCCGACATCCGCGCCTGCCTGGGGGTGGTGAGCGGCACCATGCACGACCAGGTGCGCGTGCACCTGCCGGCGGCCGACGTCGTGGCGGGCGGGCTCTTCGGCACGCTGGGGCTGCCCCTGCGCCGCGAGGTGACCGAGGGGCACCGCAGGCTGGCGGCCGACGCCCTGGAGCGCCTGGGCATCGCCGACCTGGCCGACCGCGACGTCATGACGCTCTCCACGGGCCAGGTGCGCCGCGTGCTCGTGGCCCGCGAGCTCGTGCGCGACCCGGGGGTGCTCGTGTTCGACGAGCCCTGCACGGGCCTGGACCCCGAGGGTATGTACCACGTGCGCGAGGCCATGGCCACGCTGGCCGCCGAGGGGCGCTCCGTGGTGCTCGTGACCCACTACCCTGAGGACATCGTCCCGGCCATCGGGCGTGTGCTGCTCATCGGCAGCGCCCGGGTGGTGGCCGACGGCCCCAAGGACGAGCTGCTGCGCGACGACGCCATGACGGGGCTCTTCGGCGTGCCTCTGGCCGTGGAGGAGCGCGACGGCTGGTACTCGCTGCGCGGCGTGTACGGGTGAGCGGGGCGGGCGGCGCCGGCCCGCGGCGGGGCCCGCATACCGGCCTGCTGCGGGTTCCGCGTTGTGCACCTGAACGCGGATGAGGGCGACCTTCTCGGCACCTGAACGCGTCTAGGGGCGGATTCGGCGCACCTGAACGCGGATGAGGACGGATTCCGGTGCCGAGGAGCCCCCGAGGTCGCCCCCAGCCGCGTTCAGGTGCCAGGAGAGGGGCCGGTCGGCGACCGGCGACTGAGAGAGGGGCCGGTGGCCCCCGGTGAGGAGGAGACGACCCATGACCAAGCTCGACGACGCCATCCCCTACGAGGACCTGCTCATGGTCTGCCCCCGGCCTGCCGTCGGTCCCGCGCCGGGCCTGCCGGAGGGGTACCGCTGGGCCGATGAGCCCGGATCGATGGGGGAGGAGTGGGCGGCCCTCATGACGTCGCTCGGGTTTCCGTTCTCGCTTGAGGAGGCCCGAGGCAAGTGGCGGGAGCTGCAGGCCCCCGACGTCGCGGCGCGCCACTTCTTTGTCCTGGGCCCCGAGGGGGACCTGGCGGCCACCTGCACGCTCTGCGCCGGCAAGTACCCCGAGGCCGCGCCGCTGCGGATGCACTGGGTCATGACGGCAGAGGGACACCAGCGCCGTGGGCTCTCGCGCACCGTGTGCCGGGCGGCGCTGGCGGCGGCCGACGGACGGCCCGTGCAGCTCTCCACGCAGGCCCAGTCCTGGCCGGCGGTGGTCCTCTACGAGAGCCTGGGCTTCAGGCCCTGGGAGCGGGCATGGGGCAACGTCGCCGAGGGAGAGGCCAAGGCCCGCTGGGCCCGCGCGAGGAAGGCGGCCGAGGCCCACGGCGCCCGCCTGTGACAGTGGTGCCTGGCCCATCTGTCACTTCGCCTATTGCTCGATTGATGTTGGGACAAAAGTGTCCGACTGATGGGACAAAAGTGTCCGGGTGGTGGGACCGGGCCCGCGGCGAGGGCCCGGTCTGTGACGGATTGGTTTCCGCTTCCTCTGAAATCAATCTAATAAGATACCGTGTCCCTCACTGAGCGATGCGAGGACGGGACGAGTACGGGCCCACCCCAGCCACACCCCGGATGGGACGGCCCCGAAACACCCCCGAGCAGCTGCGGTGCGGCATTCCGCCAGACCGGGCGACCCCCGGTCCCGGCGGGACGGGCCCCGCGGCCGGCGGCCCACCGACACCGGGCCTGTGGGCGCCCGCGCCCTCGCGCAGCTCTTGGCCCACGTCCGAGAGAGAAGCGAGGGACCATGAAACTACGCAGCGACGCCGTCAAGAAGGGGCTAGCCCGCGCGCCGCACCGCAGCCTCCTCAAAGCCGACGGTCTCACAGACGAGGAGCTCGAGCGCCCGCTCGTGGCGGTCGTCTCGGCCCAGAACGAGGTCATTCCCGGCCACATCCACCTCCAGTCCGTCGCCGACGCCGTCAAGGCCGGCGTCCGCATGGCCGGCGGCACGCCGCTGCAGGTCAACACCATCGGCGTGTGCGACGGCATCGCCATGAACCACGAGGGCATGCGCTACTCGCTCACCAGCCGCGAGGTCATCGCCGACTCCGTGGAGTGCGCCGTGCAGGGGCACCGGTTCGACGCCATGGTGCTGATCCCCAGCTGCGACAAGATCGTGCCGGGCATGCTCATCGCCGCCTGCCGCCTGGACATCCCCACCGTGCTCGTCTCCGGCGGCCCCATGCTTGCGGGCCGCGGCGCCGACGGCTGCCAGACCGACCTCAACAGCCTCTTCGACGCCGTGGGCCAGGTCACCGCCGGCACCATGACCGTGGAGGAGTGCGCTCGCCTGGAGGAGACCGCTTGCCCCACCTGCGGCAGCTGCTCCGGCATGTTCACCGCCAACTCCATCTGCTGCCTGGCCGAGGCCCTGGGCATCGCCCTGCCCGGCAACGGCACGGTGCCCGCGGTCTTCTCCGAGCGCATCCGCCTGGCCAAGCGCGCCGGCATGAAGGTCATGGAGCTCCTCGAGCAGGGCGTCACCGCCCTGGACATCGTCGACTCCCGGGCCATCCGCAACGGCATGGCCCTCGACATGGCCTTTGGCGGCTCCACCAACACCATGCTGCACCTCACCGCCATCGCCCAGGCCGCCGGCTGCCCGGTGACCATGGACGAGTGGGACGAGGTCTCGGCCGCCACCCCCAACATCGTGCGCATCGCCCCGGCCGGCCCCCGGCACATCGAGGACCTCGACGCCGTGGGCGGCGTCTCCGCCATCGTGGGCGAGCTCGGCCGCACCGGCCACCTCGACCTCTCGGCCCGTACCTGCCACGGCACGGTGGGCGAGTGGGTCGAGGGGTGCTCGGAGCCCGACGGCGACATCGTGCGCCCGGTGTCGGAGGCCTACTCGCCGGACGGCGGCCTCAAGGTGCTCCGTGGCAGCCTCGCCCCCGACTGCGGCGTGGTCAAGAAGAGCGCGGTGGCGCCCGAGATGCGCCGCCACCGCGGTCCGGCCCGGGTCTTCGAGAGCGAGGAGGAGGCCTGCGAGGCCATCTTCGGCGGCCGCATCCGCCCCGGCGACGTCGTGGTCATCCGCTACGAGGGCCCCTCGGGCGGCCCTGGCATGCGCGAGATGCTCACCCCCACGTCGGCCATCTGCGGCATGGGACTCGACCGCTCCGTGGCCCTCGTCACCGACGGCCGCTTCTCCGGCGCCACCAAGGGCCCGGCCATCGGCCACGTGAGCCCCGAGGCCGCGGCCGGCGGCCCCATCGCCCTCGTGGAGGAGGGAGACACCGTCGCCATCGACATCGACGCCGGCACCATCGAGCTCGAGGTCGCGCCGGAGGAGCTCGAGCGCCGCCGCGCCGCTTGGGAGCCTCCAGCGCCCAAGTACACCACCGGCGTCCTCTCCCGCTACGCCAGGCTCGTCACCAGTGCAGACAAGGGGGCCTACCTGTCATGAGAGACCAGGACCGTATCCCGGCTCAGGCTGGGTCCAACACCGTCGCCGACAAGGTCGCCCGTCGTGCCCGGGCCATCGAGGGCCGCCCCTTCGGCCCCGGAAGCCGCACGGAGCACGAGGGTAGGACCATGACCGGCGCCCGGGCCATCATCGCCAGCCTCGAGGCCGAGGGCGTGGACACGATCTTTGGCTACCCGGGCGGCCAGGCCATCAAGATCTACGACGCCCTCTACGACTCACCTAAGATCCGCCACGTCCTCGCCCGTCACGAGCAGGCCGCCACCCACATGGCCGACGGCTACGCCCGCGCCACGGGCAAGGTGGGCGTGGTGCTCGTCACAAGCGGCCCGGGCGCCACCAACACCGTCACGGGCATCGCCACCGCCTACATGGACTCCATCCCCCTGGTGGTCATCACGGGCCAGGTGACCCGCGGCGTCATCGGCACGGACGCCTTCCAGGAGTCCGACATCGTGGGCATCACCATGCCCATCGTCAAGCACAGCTTCCTGCTGCAGTCCACCGACGACCTCACCCGCACGTTCCGCGAGGCCTTCTACATCGCCTCCACCGGCCGCCCGGGCCCCGTGCTCATCGACGTCCCGAGCGACCTCTCCGGCGCCGAGATGGTCTTCCACTACCCTGACTCCGTGAACCTGCCCAGCTACCGCCCCACCTACCGGGGCAACGCCAAGCAGGTGCGCTCCTGCGCCGAGCTCATCCGCTCCGCCAAGCGGCCGCTGCTCTACGCCGGTGGCGGCGTGGTGGCCAGCCACGCGTGCCAGGAGCTCACGGAGCTGGCCGAGAAGATGCGGATACCCGTCATCACGTCGCTCATGGGCAAGGGCGCCATGCGCTGCTCCAACCCGCTCAACCTGGGGCCCGTGGGCATGCACGGCTCCAAGTACGCCAACATGGCCGTCATGGAGTGCGACCTGCTCATCGCCTGCGGCGCGCGCTTCTCCGACCGCATGACCGGCAAGGTCTCGGAGTTCGCGCCCCACGCCAAGATCGTGCACATCGACATCGACCCGGCCGAGATCGGCAAGATCGTGAACCCCGACGTTCCCATTGTGGGCGACGTCAAGACCGTGCTGGCCGCCGTCAACCGGCGCCTCGACGAGACCGGCGCCGAGCCCGTGGGCGAGGCCTGGTGCCGCGAGGTCTTCGGCTGGCGGGAGCGCTGGCCCTTCTACACCTCGGACTTCGCGGACTTCCCTGACAAGATCGCGCCGGAGGTGCTGCTCGGCCAGCTCTCCGACAAGCTCGACCCCGAGCGCTCCATCGTGACCACCGAGGTGGGTCAGCACCAGATGTGGGCCCTCCAGAACATCCACCGCGAGCACGCCCGCACGTTCATCTCGTCCGGCGGCCTCGGCACCATGGGCTTCGGGTTCCCCGCGGCCATCGGCGCCAAGCTGGGCTGCCCCGAGGACGAGGTGGTGTGTGTGGCCGGCGACGGCTCGTTCCAGATGAACAGCCAGGAGATGGCCACGGCCGCGGCCAACCGCGTGCCGGTGAAGGTGCTCATCGTCAACAACCGCGCCCTCGGCATGGTGCACCAGTGGCAGACCCTCTTCTACGACCGCCGCTACTCGTTCACCGAGCTCGACGCCGTGCCCGACTTCGTGAAGCTCGCCGACGCCTACGGCTGGGAGGCCGCCCGCATCTCCCGCCCCGAGGAGGTTTCCGACGCCCTCGACGCCATGCTCGCCGCCGACGGCCCCTACCTCCTGGACGTCCAGATCCCGGCCGACCAGACCGTCTACCCCATGGTGGCCCCCGGCGCCCCCATCGACGACATCATCGGCGCCCTCGACGTGACCCTGGGCGGCGTACGGGTGAGCGAGAAGGGCTTCGGGGCCGCCGGCCACCCGCCGGTGTCCGACGACGATGACCGGGTGAGAGGGGATGAGGTCTCATGAACTACCTGCTGTCCATCCTGGTGGAGAACAAGCCCGGTGTGCTGTCGCGGATCACCGGCCTGTTCAGCCGCCGCGGCTTCAACATCGAGTCCCTGTCGGTGGCCCCCACCGAGGACGAGTCGCTCTCCCGCATGACCGTCATCGTGGAGGCCGACGAGGTGGGCTTCGAGCAGATAACCAAGCAGCTCCACAAGCTCGTGAGCGTCTTCAAGATCTCCGACCTCACCTTTGAGGGGGCCGTGGAGCGCGAGCTGGTGCTCTTCAAGGTGCAGGCGCCACCCGAGCGCCGCCACGAGGTCATCGAGATAGCCAACGTCTTCAGGGCCAACGTCGTCGACGTGGGCCACGCCACCCTCACCATCGAGGCCACGGGCACTGCCAGCAAGCTCGACGCCATGGAGGACCTGTTCCGCGCCTACGGCATCAAGCAGCTCACCCGTACAGGCAAGGTGGCCCAGACTCGCGGCTCCCGCGACGCCTGACCCCCCGAGCCCCGGCACGGCAGGGGCGTCCCAACCGGTTCAACCCGCCCGGCCGGGCGGAGAACGTGTCACCAGAAGCACAAAGGAGAGAACATGGCCGTCACCATCTGCTACGAGAACGACTGCGACCCCAACGTCATCCGGGGCAAGAAGGTCGCCGTCCTGGGCTACGGTTCCCAGGGCCACGCCCACGCCCTCAACCTCATGGACTCCGGTGTGGATGTCCGCGTGGGCCTGCGCGAGGGTTCCTCCAGCGCCCAGGCCGCCGAGGAGGCCGGCCTCAAGGTCGTGCCCATGGACCAGGCCGTCAAAGAGGCCGATGTCGTCATGATCCTCACCCCCGACGAGACCCAGCCCGCGGTCTACGAGAGGTACGTGGCACCCAACCTCAAGCCCGGCGACACCCTGGCCTTCGCCCACGGCTTCAACATCCACTACGGCTACATCAAGGCCCCCGAGGACGTGAACGTCATCATGTGCGCCCCCAAGGGCCCCGGCCACATCGTGCGCCGCCAGTATACCGAGGGCTCCGGCGTGCCCGACCTCGCCTGCGTCTACCAGGACGCCACCGGCGACGCATGGGACATCGCCCTGTCCTACTGTTGGGGCGTGGGCGGCGCCCGCTCCGGCATCATCAAGTCCACCTTCAAGGACGAGACCGAGGAGGACCTCTTCGGCGAGCAGGCCGTGCTCTGCGGCGGCCTCGTGGAGCTCGTGAAGGCGGGCTTCGAGACCCTGACCGAGGCCGGATACCCGCCCGAGCTGGCGTACTTCGAGGTCTACCACGAGATGAAGATGATCGTGGACCTCATGTACGAGAGCGGCATCCACTTCATGAACTACTCCATCTCCAATACCGCGGAGTACGGCGAGTACTACGCCGGTCCCAAAGTGATCAACGAGGAGAGCCGCGCCGCCATGCGCCAGATCCTCGCCCGCATCCAGGACGGCTCCTTCGCCGAGGAGTTTGTGGCCGACTGCAACGACGGCCACCGCTGGCTGCTCGAGCAGCGCGAGGCCATCAACAGCCACCCCATCGAGGAGACCGGCGAGTCCATCCGCTCCATGTTCAGCTGGATCAAGAAGTAGGAGGTTGCGGCGGCCCTGGTGGCAGTGCTCGGACCCGGCGGCCAAGCACGATCCCCCTGCCGGTCGCGCTCCTTATCAAAGGAGCATTTTCCCGACAATATGCACCACAAGCGCCTGTACCGGCATTTTTATCCGGTATGGGCGCTTTTCCATTCACGATAAGAGATTGATAAGGAGCACGGGAGGTGCGGCTGTCCGGGTCGGGCACCATTGTTCGGTTCTCGACAAGGTGCCGTCTCGCCAGGCAACGCTTCGGCACGGTGAGTCCCTTCTTGACGAGAGACCAATGTGATATCACAATGACTTCAGTCAGCGGCCAGTGGGGCCGCGACCTCGAAAGGAGACCCTCCATGACCGTTGAGAAGAAGGCCACGGCCCTGTCTGGATGGCCGATGCTTGGCCCAGTGGCCCTCCTCGTCCTTGGCGACGCCGCCCTCTATGCCGTAGCCATTCCCGGCCTCGTCGAAGAGACCGAGTCCATAGTTCCCGTCTTTATGCTTGTCGGAGCCATCCTCCTCACCCTTGTCATTGCCGTGCTCGCCGGGGGATTCTTCACCGTGCAGCCCGGCCAGGCCCGGGTGTGCGTGCTGTTCGGCCATTACGTGGGCACGGTGCGCTCCGAGGGGTTCCATTGGGCCAACCCCTTCTACAGCCGCCGTCTCGACTCCAACATCTCGGCAGCAGAGGTGGTCAAGGTCGCTTCGGACGACGACAAAAGCGTCTCGTTGTCCGAAGGCCTCTCCACCAAGGTGAGCGTGCGCGCCCGCACCCTCAACGGCGAGCGCCTCAAGGTCAACGACAAGGTGGGCAACCCCATCGAGATCGCCGACGTCGTGGTGTGGCGCGTGGAGGACACGGCCAAGGCCCTGTTCGACGTGGACGACTACCCCAGCTACGTGGCCATGCAGGCCGAGACGGCCCTGCGCCACGTGGCGAGCATCTACCCCTACGACCATGCGGGCGACTCCTCCGACTCCTCCGACGTCATCACCCTGCGCTCCAACGTCGAGGAGGTCTCGGCGGCCCTCCGCGAGGAGCTCTCCTGCCGTCTCGAGCCCGCGGGCGTGGTGGTGGACGACGCCAGGCTCACCCACCTGGCCTACGCCTCCGAGATCGCCCAGGCGATGCTGCGGCGCCAGCAGGCCGAGGCCGTCATCGCCGCCCGCCGCAAGATCGTGGAGGGCGCCGTGGGCATGGTGGAGATGGCCGTCAACGAGCTGGCCCACGGAGGGGCGGTGGACCTCGACGACGAGCGCCGCGCCACCATGGCCTCCAACCTCATGGTGGTGCTCTGCGGTGACTCCGAGGCCCATCCCGTGGTCAACACCGGATCGCTCTACTGACACCCCATGGCCAGAAAGCAGTACCCCCTGCGCGTGGACCCGGAGGTGTGGGCGGCGGTCCAGAAGTGGGCCGACGACGAGATGCGCAGTGCGAACGGACAGGTGGAGTGGATCTTGCGCGACGCCCTGCGCCGCGCGGGACGGCTGCCGAAGGACCGCCCGGGCGACAGGCCCGACGGCGGCGCGGCCGAAGGGAGCTAGCCCGGACGGCCGGCCCGGTATGACAGGTTCTTTTCCTGCTCCTGAATAATTCCCAATCCCACTCTCCGCGGGGCTACCGTGGGGAGCCGGGCATGCCCCTCCGTTTGCAGGGGTGCCCGGCCGTGGCGCCGGAGGGCGGCGCAGCCCGATCAAGAAGGAAGGTGTTCCGTGTCCCAGCCGATTCTCGAAGTCCGTGACTTCACCAAGACCTACGGGGCCAAGGTGGCCGCGAACGGCTACTCCCTCGAGGTCGACTCCGGCCAGATCCTGGGCCTCGTGGGCCCCAACGGCGCCGGCAAGACCACGCTCATCTCCTCCGTCGTGGGCATCCAGGGCTTCGACGGCGGGTCCATCGCCGTCTGCGGCCACGACGTGGCGTCCGACCCCGTCGCCGCCAAGGCCGGCCTCGCCTTCGTCCCCGACACGCCCTCGGTCTACGGCTTCATGACCGGCATGGGGTACCTCGACTACGTCTGCGACGTCTTCGGGGTCCCCGCCCCGGAGCGGGCCGGACGCATCGGGGGGCTGGCCGACCGCCTGGCCATGGCCGACGCCCTGGGCTCCAAGGCCTCCTCCTACAGCCACGGCATGCAGCAGAAGCTGGTGCTCATGGGCGCCTTCGTCCACAGGCCGGCCCTCCTCGTCCTCGACGAGCCCTTCGTGGGCCTCGACCCGGTGGCGACCCGCACCCTCAGGGCCATGCTCCGCGAGCACGCCGACGGCGGCGGCGCCGTGCTCTTCTCGTCCCACGTGCTCGAGGTGGTGGAGCGGCTCTGCGACACCGTGGCCATCGTGCGCGGCGGCGCGGTGCGGGCCCAGGGCCCCATCGAGGCCGTGATGGGCGACGAGACCCTCGAGGACGTCTTCATGGACGTCATGGCCGACGGCGCGGGGGAGGGGCGATGAGGCTGTT
>Ga0209694_1000399_pt1 | contig 73307 bp, 66 predicted proteins | sample GluameincwithD2O_FD_187499 | JGI IMG/M metagenome (GOLD analysis project Ga0209694, IMG submission 187499) | Mouse cecum microbial communities from Vienna, Austria - Glucosamine amended microcosms incubated with D2O (SPAdes) (version 2) | ecosystem: Host-associated > Mammals > Digestive system >... | reverse complement strand
AAAATATTTGTTCCCCATATCATTTCATCTCTTTCCTTTCTGTTTATATTATACAACGACAAAAAGACCCTACAAAGTAGAATCTACACCTTTTTTTATTCGTGTCTACTTTATAGGGTCTATTTTAATACTTCATAACGCTTTTTCTTTTATACAACTATTTCTGTTTTAGTTAAATTACTAAAATGAGCACTACACTTATCAGCAAAGAGAGCGATACCATCATTTCCAAGTGGCGTAAAGGTTGTACCTGTCATCGTATAATATCCACCATTAATAAAAATTTCTACGGAAGTGTTATCCAAAAAAATTTCAAAGCCTATTTTACCATCAATTGGATCTACCTTAGCATAACGTACGCCATCCATCATACTTCCGCAATGAACTCTATCAAAATACACGTAACCTCTTCCTGCATCATAGCCTATTCTAGTATAATATTGCGTTCCCTTAAAAACTTCAATGCCAGCCTTTCCGGTAGAACCAATAGAGGAAATATCAATATCCATTGTAATTCTTGATGTTCTAGATGAGAAAGTATCCAGCATTTGAATTTGATTTTCAAGATAAACATCCTCATGCTGAACTTCATTTTTAAAATAATTTTTTATTTCACGTACAGGAGCTTGGTAGATGTGATTGTCCTTAATGGTAAGCTCTCTTGGTAAGACCATAGCTCCACACCAACCATCCTCCTTTGTTAAATTTGGTTCACTCCAGCTTCTCATCCAAGCGGTTAATATACATCTTCCATCCTTGGTTTTTACCGTTTGAGGAGCATAAAAGGAAAAGCCCTTGTCAAATTCTTCTGCCTCTGTTTGCGGAGTTTGGTAGAATTTATTAGAATGAACAGATAAATTGCCTAAAACATAAATACAGGAATCTGCATTTTGGAATACATACTCTCTTTCATCCCTAATGGATTGTGGGGAAGCAATTAAAACATCTGTTTCATCTATTGTAATCAAATCTGGACATTCTAATATACCACCCAAATCTGTTCTTTTATATACTACACCTGCATAGGTATAGGGACCTGTAATATCTTCAGAGACAAACATAATAATTTGCTTGGCACCTGTCTGATTATCCTTATTTCCTACTAAAATATAAAACTTGCCATCTCGCTTAAACAGCTTAGGATCTCTAAAATCAGTATTAGAAAACCCCTCTGGTAAATCCTTTCCACTTAAAAGCAATTCATCTAGCTTTTTATATGTTTTTCCATCATAGGAATATGCCATGCCTTGATTTTGTACATCTGTAACAGCAGTATAGGCTAAATATTGTACTCCATCTTCAACTAATGCTGTACCTGAAAAGCAGCCATTAGAATCATAGTCCATATCAGGAGCTAAGGCTACGTCCTCGTACTCCCATTTAATAAAATCCTTAGTCGTCTGATGTCCCCAATGCATTGGTCCCCAAACGGCTTCATACGGATTATATTGATAGAATAAATGAAATTTATCTTGAAATTCTGAAAATCCATTAGGATCATTTATCCATCCTACTGGGGGATTTAAATGATAGCTATTCTTTAAGTCTTTAGTTACAGAAGAAATATTTTGATTTATGAAAGCATTGGCATTGGTTATAGCCTCAGATACCTCAAAAGATTTCACTTCTACATTTGTCGTACAGGCAGTTAAACTTAGAGCACTGCTTAAAGCAGCAAATCCTAAAATATTACAAATCCTTCGTTTCATCCTTTTCCTTTTTCCTATCTTTAATTTTATTTAAAGCTTTAGCAATTAGCCCTTTCTTTTTTTCTTCAACAATGATAACATTGTCTTCATCTAAGGATTCCGTTACCTCAACCTCTTCAAAATCATAATACTCCATAGTAATAGCCTTGGTCGTCGTCTCATTAAAGAAACGTGCTTGTTCTGGCTTAATGGCTACACGTATTGTTTCATTTGCTTTAATTTTAAAAGCACTAGTCGTTTTTAAAATTATATTTTTTTGTCCAATACTACCATGAACGTTGATTATATCTCCTAACAATTCCACCATTTTTGTTGTCATTGTTAAAGAATAATTTTCTAATTTATGAAAAGCCTCATCCTTTTCATAAACCAAATTTTCAGGACGGATTCCATAAACCAAGCGATGTCCAACATAATTTTTTAATAGAAGCATTTGTTCCTTTGTCATTTGAATTACATCATCACTATCATCAATTTTAAAGCCGCCATTCTCTAATAATTCTCCATGAATAAAATTCATCGCTGGTGTCCCTATAAAGCCAGCTACAAACATATTTGTAGGATATTGATAGATTTCATTAGGCTCCCCTATCTGCTGAATAAAGCCATCCTTCATTACAACAATTCTAGAAGCCATCGTCATCGCTTCAATTTGATCGTGTGTTACATAAATGGTTGTGGCTTTTACACTTTCATGAATTCTTACAATCTCACTACGCATTGCCACTCTCAACTTAGCATCTAAGTTAGATAAAGGTTCATCCATTAAAAATACTTTAGGCTGACGAACAATGGCTCTTCCTAAAGCAACTCTCTGTCTTTGTCCACCAGATAAAGCCTTTGGGCGACGATAAAGGTAGGGAGTAAGCTTTAAAATCTTTGCTGCCTCTAAAACACGAGCATCAATTTCTTCCTTTGGAACCTTTCTTAATTTTAATGCATAGGCCATATTTTTATAAACTGTCATTTGTGGATATAGGGCATAGCTTTGAAAAACCATGGCTATATCTCTATCCTTAGGTGCCATAGTATTTACTACAACATCATCGATATATAAATCCCCTGTAGTAATTTCCTCTAATCCAGCAATCATACGAAGCGTAGTAGATTTTCCACAGCCAGATGGACCTACAAATACGATGAATTCTTTATCCTTTATATCAATAGAGAAATCGTGAACTGCATGAACGCCACCCTCATACACCTTGTTTACCTTTACTAATTTTACTGTTGCCATATTACTTACCTACACTTTCAACCTGTTTTTTATTTCCCATAGCAGGGATAGCTCCATAGCCTGTTGTTGTAAATGCCCCACATTTACATGCAAATGACAAAATATCCTCGTAGTTTAAATTTAAAAGTTCATCCTTTTTAAAATTGTTTCTAAGCAATTCTGAAATAAATCCACCAAAGAAGGAATCTCCTGCTCCTGTAGTATCCACAGCTTGAACAGGAAAGCCTAAATGAGAAAAGCATTTTTGGTTCTTCAAATATAGAGTTGCTCCTTGTTCTCCCTTTGTAACAATCACTAATTTCAAATGAGCATTCCAAAGCTTTGTTACTGCCTGTTCTATATGCTCACAATCTGTTAAAAATTTTAATTCATCTTCGCTAACCTTGACAATATCTGTATATTGTAAGTACTCCCAGATGACTTGTTTTAATTCATTGGCATCTTCCCATAAATTCAATCTAACATTAGGATCAAAGCATACGATTACATTTTTCTGCATTGCTCTATGAAGTAAAACCAAATGAGTTTCTTTTGCTTCTTTTGTTTTTAAGGCAACACTACCGAATTCAAAAATATCCCCTGCAAAAAATTCAACAGCTGCAAAATCCTTAGGCGTAAAATATAAATCTGCCGCATTCTTCCGATAAAAGCTAAATTCTCTTTCTCCATTTTCCTGAAAGCTCACAAAGGCTAAAGAGGTATCATACTTCCTGTTCATCTTAATATAGGATGTATCTACTCCCTCTTTGTGTAAGGCATCCCTTAAAAATTCACCAAAGCCATCCGCACCTACCTGCGTAAGATATATAGCCCTTTGCCCAAGCTTAGCAGCTTGAACACAGACATTAGCAGGCGCTCCTCCTGCATTTTTTACAAACTGAGAAATATCCTTTAATGGTCCTGTTCCTACAGAAGAAAAATCAATTAATAGTTCACCAATACTGATTAGCCTACTCATAAAAGCTCACATCCTTTAAAGAAATATTTGCTTTATACCCAAAGAAAGAAAAACCTGTCTTTGGCATTGCATACATTCTTGTAGAAAGTGCTATTTCATCTTGAACATAAATAGTCAAAATTTGACCATCAATAATTGCATCCACATGGATCGTTGTATTGGTTTTAAAGGTATAGGGTACAACAATTTGAGCTGAACCGAAATCTGAAAAGCTTTTTGCTTGATTGTGAAAGGAAATTTGATTCTTCTTTAAATCAAAGGAAAGGATAAGCTCACTTAAAACATGGTTAGTTAAAGTGTTAAAGCTCAAGCCAAAATTGCCCTCTAATTCCTTTATTTCAGCATCAAATTCAAATCTAGTAATATTTTCTGCTAGCTCTTCTACAGCAAAGGCCTTAGAGGAAGACTTGTCAAAGGTCATTGCTGATAGGGACTCCTTATTCTTTAATTTATAGTCCACCTTTGTATGAAAGGTATCCTTAAATTCCTGTACCATTTTTGGTTTTAATTCCCCATTCTCCTGTTGAACTAGCTCATGCGTCACAAGATTACCTGCCCAGTTAAAGGCCCCATTATCCCAATCTCCTTCTTTCGTACCACACCAGCCAAAGACATAAAGCTTATCAAAGCCCTTTTCCATTCTTCCCGCATAGAAGCCTTCGCCATCAAAATAATCAATTTCTGGCTTAATCCATGGATCTGCTAAATTTTTCTTATAGCGATAATGTGTAACTCTATGTGCTCCCTGCTCACTATAGCTTAAATAATAATACCCATTATAATATAAATAGGTAGGACACTCCATATTATAAGACCCTGCATCATTTTTAAAAAAGATTCCATTGTCTGTCCATTTTGTCAAATCCTTACTTTTATATTGCTTAATGACTCCATAATCATTTACTCTTGTTGTAATCAGCATATAATATGTATTTTCTTTTTCCTCAAAATAAACATAAGGATCTCTAAAATCATTACAACCACCATAAAAGCCATCTGCTTCTATTTTTTTCCAATTAATTTTATCTAAACTAGTGGCATGCTGTATTTTTTCAAACCAAGGAAGACCATTATTTTTATAATCATTATGCCCTGTATAAAAGCAATGATATATACCATTTTTATCCTTAATTACTGAACCGGTTCCTAAAGCCATGTCCTGGCTATATAAATCATTTTCATATGGAATAACTTCACCATAATCCTTGTAGTTAACAAAATCCTTTGTTGTCATTAATGCAAAGGGATGATATCCTAGGTACGTGTTTCTTCCGTCCTGTAAATAGAAAATATTCATTTCTCCATCTTCATAAAACGGCATGACATCCCCAACATATCCTACTATAGATTTGGGATTAATTTGCATACCCTTTTGGTCTACAGAATTTTTTTCTGCTCCTTTAGGCTCAACTACAAAATCACAGGAAGCTAGCCCTAAACAAAATAAAATCATAAATAATACCCTTTTCAGTTTCATCCTTTTACCTCTTTTATCCATATATTAGAAACATTTCCTATTACCTCTAATGTATATCCTTGATCTAAATATACTCTACTTGAAATAACCTCTTTTCCATCATCAATAAACAATTCTATACTAGATTGATCCAATAATATTCGAATTGTAGCGTGCTGATAATGCTCTGTAGTATACCTTATACACCCATTTAAGTTATTAGAAAGTCTCGTATCTAAATATACTCCCTTATCCTCTTGACCTATAATGAAATTCCCATTTATGGCCTGAAACTTTATTTGAAAGCTACCATCAATAAAAGCCTCAATATCACAACTACAATTTATCAGCTGTCCATTATATTTATATTGAGCTTGATAATACTTTTTTAGTCCCTCAATAGGTCTTTGATAAATTGTATTATTTTTCCAAATTAATTCTCTTGGGAAGGTAAGAGCACCTACATAGCCATGATCCCACTCATGTGTAGGATATCGTTTTCCCCACATCTCAAGCCAACCTACCATAATTGGCTTATCCTCTTCTGATATAAACTGAGGAGCATAAAAGGTATCCCCTTTATCAATCTCTTTAATCTCATCTATATCCATCTTTTTCTTTTCAAAATCTATTTTTCCAATCAAAAAAACACTAGAATTAACATTTTTAAAGCTATTATTTTTTTCCTTCACATTACAGCCAGAAACTAAAATAACATCTCTATCTCCAACCCTATGATAGCTTGGACATTCCCCCATATCCCCTAATTCATAAAATGGACCAATACTAAAATCATACGTAAAGTGTTTTAAGGAATTGCTTTTTAAAACTAAAATGACTCCTTCATTAGTGACTATACTTTTACCACCAATAAAAATGTAATACATATTATTAATTTTAACTGGATAAGGATCTCTAAAATCTGTGCGACTAAATTCCTCAGGTAAATCTAGAGTTTCAAATAATTTTTGATCTATTTTTTCAAATTGGATCCCATCCTCAGAAATAGCTGCAAATATATCCTCTTTTTTTTCATTTTCTTTTTCTAAATGTCTTGTGTATACTAGCATAAGCTGATCATCTACACTAATAGCTCCACCTGAAAAGCAGCCTGATTCTAAGGCTTGATTTTCTGGAGCTAACGCTACAGGATAATCCTTATATTCTATCAAATCCTTTGTCACAAAATGTCCCCAATGCATTGGTCCCCATTTTGAATCATAAGGATAATACTGATAAAATATATGATATTGCTCCTTGTATTTTATTAAGCCATTGGGATCATTCATCCAACCAATAGGTGGCATCATATGAAATTTTAATCGATAACTTTTATTTACTTTTTTTGCATTTATACTAATAAATTCATTTGCATTTTCTAAACTATATTCCACACTTCCACCTCATATTTTAAGTAATAGAGGGGGAGAGGTTTCCTCCCCCCCTCTTTAACTTTTACAAATTATTGTACATCTTGAGCGTAAATAATCAATTCACTAAATTCAATAGTAGCGTTACCTAAAGCCGCATTCTCTGTACTACCAAATTGCCATAATAATTCAAATCCCATCTTAGTTGCAAAAGCCTTATCCACTGTAAATGAGAATTCCTGCTCTGTAGTGGTGAAATTAACCTGAGCACTTAAACGTGGATCCCATTTTCCAAGTGGATTTAAGAAAAGTGCACAGGAAATATTTTTATCAGCCTTAGCCTTAAAGGATATGGTATATATCTTATCTGCCTCTAATTCTATAGACTTAACAAACATCTTATTGTGCCAATCTGTAAGTCCTATTTTCGTCATTTCGTAGACTAATTTTCCATTTGAAATATAAAGATTTCCTGCAGCAGATGCTGGATCATTAAAGGTTTCCACTCCCTCTGGTGTAAAAACTATAGAACTCGTTTCTTGCTGCTTATCTCCACCAACTTCTTCAATTTTCAAATTACTAATTGTTAAAGTATTTCCTAAAGCAGTATCATCTAGCTGTCCTAATTGAAATAATAAAGTTAAATTATCTTTTGCTTCTTCTGGCTTTACTATCAAGCTGATTGTCTTCTTTTCATTAGCTGCGATAGATTGACCATATAAAGCTCCAATTCCTTTTTCTACATCTCCATTGTTATAACAAATTTCAAAGACAGATTGTGAATTCTTGGATTCTAAATCTACACTAATTTTGTACGTCTTATTTGCTTCCAAATCATATCCTGGTCTAACAAATAATTTTGTTTGCCATACACCATTTTCTCCGCCAGTAGATTTTATATTAATGGTTGTTGAGTTTTCTGTGGAAGTAACTGTTCCCTCACCATCAAAATTACCCCAAGCCACTCCGTTAGCATTGTATTTAAAATCTGGAGTTACATCCGAATAAACATCTTCACCAACGGTTTGAGTGATTTCAACACTGGATACATTAATAGTAAATGGTTCAAGCATACCTAATTGCATGCCTACATAGGTTTCTTCTGAGGCTGCAGTAAATTCATGCTCAATCGTATTCATACCTATCACAACATCATATTCAGTATTATTTACACCACCAACTTCTACTTTAACCTTACCAGCCACAGTAGAAGTAAAGCTAAATTTAATTTTACAATCTGATGCTGGCTTTGTAGCTAATTTTCCATTTTCAAATTTAATATGCCATGCTTCACCATCAACCTTAGTTGCTTTAATTTCATAATTACCTTTAACAATTCCACACGTTCCTTCAATTTGATTTGGAATCTCATCAAAGAAAAATGTTGAAAAGCCACTTGTAGAGGCATCCTTAAATTCAAATTTTTTATACACCTCTTTTTCTGCTAAAGCAGGAGTTACATTTAAGGTTGCAAAGGCTGTACCTTCATTTCCTGCCTTATCTGTAACTGCATATTTCACCTCATAATCTCCATCTAAGATAGGTGTTACCTTACCATTGGTTACAGTCAAACTAGGCATAAGGGTGATTTCGATTGCTTCAGTTACATCTCCATCCACATCATCTACTGCCGTTACTCCCTTAAGCAAATCAATTGTTTCATTTACTGCACAGCTCATATTTGCTGCCCCAGAAATGACAGGACTTGTTTCGTCCTTTGCTGTCTTTCCGCCACATGATGCTAAGCCTAAGGCTGCAAGCAATGTGACTAGTACTAATCCTTTTTTCATTTTCTCTTTTCCTTTCTTTTTTTATTTAGAATGGTCTACTTGACCATACTCATCTAAATAGGCATCCTGTTGTTCCTGATTTAAAAGCTCCTGTGGTGTTGTTTTTAAAGCCCTAGCCTTTAGCACATAAAAATTTGGATATATCATTTTTGCAATAACAAAGGCTATAAAATAGGGCAAGAAAAATAACAAATGGGGCAAATAAATCGCTATAAAGGCTACACCTATCAGAAGAACAATTGTTAAAATACTTCTAAAAATACCACCAAAAATTAGCATTATGCTATTATACATAAGCTGTCTAAAATTCACTTTCATAGTTAAAATAATAATTGGTGCATGAATGAAAAATACAATACCTATAAATAAAGCAATATAGGATAAAATTAATACAATCATCTGATTTTTTTCTGGATGTGTTAAGAAAAAATATAGATTTAAAATTGAAAATGCTAAAATAGTAAGTTCAAAAATGCTATAGGGAATTAATATCTTAATATTTTCCTTAATCCCCATCCAAAAGTCTCTAAGTGTTCTTGTGTTAATATCTAGCCTTAAATAAGCAATTACTCCAACAAATACAGGAATAAACGGAATCACAAGGCATATAGAAAGAATTAAAATGAGCGTTATGATCAAATATTCAAATATTACATCACCTAACAATCTTAATCCTTTCATACCTTACTACTCCTCCTTTATGCTTTATTTTCCCATAGACTCTAAATAGCGATTATAGCCATCCTGATTAATCTTCTTGACCTGCTCAATGCCAGCCTTCGTTAGCTTAGCTTGAAAATCATTCCACTCTGTATCAGAAATAGCTTTACCTGCTAGCATCCATTCCATAAATTGGGCACTGATGACATCACCTAAATTTGTTTCATATCTCGCAAGAGCGTTTATCTCTTCTAAAGTATAGGAAATATTTGGGAATGGTGTAGCATTCTCATAGGCATAAGGCTTTACATACTTTTGTAGTCGTTCTAAGCGTAGAACAGCTCTTGGCTCCATAACTACATTATTTTCCCATTGCTCCTCTGATAAATAAATCATTCCTAATGGAGCATTTTTCAATCGTAGTTCATCCATAGTAGTGCCAGATGGTACAGGTAGATTTACCAATCTCCCCTTTTCATCCTTTGTTTCTGAATATACAATACCGATTGGACCATAATTAATTTGAGCAGAAATATAAGGATCAAAGAATCTGTCTAGATAGGTTAATAAAACTTCCTTATAATCACATTTATTGAAAATGACACATTCTCCTTTTTCAATCTCCAAAAGATTACTTTTACCCACATACTGTTTCCCTGTTTCATCATCTACAAGAGGTTGTAAAGTGATATAGTTTTCCTGTTCTGATTCTGAAATCACAGTTTCCATTTCCCACCAATAGAAGGACCCAAGCTTTTCAAAACCCTTAGCATTTACCTTTCCTTTGGCTAAGAATGTATCTTGTCCATCCTCAAAGGCTGCAGTTTCAATAAGTCCGTCCTTTACCCAAGTAGAAAGCTCAGAAATTGCGGTTCTCCATTTTGTATCCTGACAGGTAAACACTACCTTACCATCAATGATTGTTTTATGATCTGCATTCTCTGGTATGCCAAAGGAAGCAATTAAATCAGATTCATTTCCTTGCCAATTACCATGAACAAAGGATAGGGGAATCTCATCAGATGTACTTCCATCTCCATTCATATCCATACTTTTAAAATAAGATAGTATTTCCTTATATTGACTTCTCTTTAATTTTAGACCATCCTTTAAATCATCCTTACTCAATGTAAAGGATAGTTTATTTTGGTCAATCAGTTTTCCAACCCATTCTTTATTAATAAATAAAATGTTTGGATATTCCTTTAATCCCATTTCTTCAACACGGGGAAGAGAATATATGTGTCCATCTGGCGATTCTAATGCAGCCTTAATATCTGGACGCTTTTCTAAAATTGCTTTAAAATTAGGCATATAATCTAAATATTTGTCTATAGCAATAATCACATTTCTAGATGTACCATATTGTATTAGCTCTTTATTCGTAAATCCTGCATGGTATAAGGCATCTGGATGTCTAGAAGCCGTAGACATAATTAATGATTTTTGTGTTGCATATGCACTTTCAGAAATATTTTCCCAATTCACATTCACATTTGTTGACGCTTTGAGATCCTTAAAAATCTTCATTTCGTTGTAGTCCATCGCAAGGGCATTCTTTGAAGAAATTATTTTAAACTTTAAATCTGTATCCTTGCTTAAGATGGGAGCATTTACATCTGTCCATTGATATCCTATAGTATTATTGTTAGGATCAAATTCTACTCCTGTTTTTCCGCCACCTCCACAAGAGGCAAGACTAACTCCTGCTAGTAATAAAACGGCAGGTAACCATATTTTTCTCATTTTTTTGTCCTCCTTTTTTTATTTAAATGAGCCGACCAATATACCTTGGTCAAAATGTTTTTCTATAAATGGATAAATAATAATTATCGGTAAACTAGAAACAATGATAGAGGAATACTTAATTTGGTTAGCAATTCTTAGCTGTTCAATAATTGTTTCTGAGCTACCGCCACCCTGAGATTGGGATTCAGCACTTACTAATATATTTTTTAATACAAGCTGTAATGGAAAATATTTTTCGTTAGTAATAAATATCAATGCGTCTACATAATTGTTCCAATGCCCAACTGCATAAAATAGAATCATGACACTAATAATAGATTTAGATAAGGGAAGCACGATATCAAAGAATGTTCTAAATTCCCCACAGCCATCAATTTCACTAGCTTCTATTACTTCTTTAGGTATATTCGTTTGAAAATAAGATTTACACATAAATACATTGTAAACACTAACACCGCCACCTATTACAAGAATTAATGGATTTTCAACCAACCCTAAAGCATTACAAACTAAATAATAAGGAATAAGTCCACCACCAAAAAACATTGTAATAATAAATACTATCATGAAAAATTTTCTAAAGGGTAAGTAATCCCTTGAAAGCGCCCACCCTGCTGGAATGGTAAGAACAATGTTAAACAAAGTACCAAACAAGGTATAAAGAATAGTGTTTAAATAACCAGACCATATCAAGGGCTCATCAAATAGCTTTGCATAGCCTGACAAGGTTATTCCAACTGGATATAAATATACTTCTCCATTCAATACAGCATCCGTATCTGATATGGAGGCAACGATAATAAAGTAAAGAGGATATATAATGATAACTGCTAAAATACCTAAAATAATTCCACAAATGGCGTAATATATATAATCCGTCTTACTTTCTTTTATTTTATTTTTTTTGCGATCTACATTTATTGTTTCTACCATATTTATCACCACATACTATTTTCTGAGAATTTTTTAGATGCATAATTGGCTATAACAAGCAAGATTATGTTGATAACCGAATTGAATAAGCCGGCTGCAGTAGTTAGGCTATAATCACCACCGATAAGTCCCATATTGTATACATAGGTTGATAAGATTTGGCTGGTTTCAATATTGCCATCCGTTTGCATTAACAATACCTTTTCATATCCACAACTCATGAGATTCCCTATGGACAAGATTAACAGCATTGAGATAGTAGGAGCAATTGCTGGTAAATCCACACTAAAGATACGCTTAAATCTGGAAGCGCCATCTATCTTTGCTGCCTCATGTAGCGCTGGATCAACCCCAGCTAAGGCTGCCAAATAAATTATGGCTGACCAACCAAAATCCTGCCAATTTCCGGATAATATGAATAAGGGTTGAAAGGCTTCCTTCTTTAAAAAGAATGGGTATGTTGATCCTCCCATTCTATTTATGATATTGTTTATTAAACCATTAGAACCAAAAAACAAATACAGGATTCCAACTAATACCACGAGTGAAATAAAGTGTGGTGCATAAAATATGGTTTGTAAAACCTTTTGTTTCTTTTTAGATCTTAATGAATTCAATAATAATGCAACTATAATTGGTAATGGAAAACCAACCAAAAATCCAAATAAACAAAGTGTGAAGGTATTCATAAAGATTTCTTTAAAATTAGGTATTGCAAAGAATGCCTTAAAATTATCCCAGCCAACCCAAATTGCATTACCTCCAAAAATGCTATCACCTGGAATAAAATCTTGAAATGCTATAATAATTCCATACATAGGTACGTAGCAAAATATAATAATGTAAATAAAAGCTGGAATAATAAATAAAATACTCCACCATCTTCTTTTGAAGTTCATCTTCCACTTTTCCCATTTTGTCAGCTGAAGGTTTAGAACCTCAGGAGCATCTATTTCTAATGCTAAATTGTTTTCCATACTTCCCCTCCTTTTTTATTAACTTAAAATGATATCGTTTTCAATTAAATAATACTTCAATTTATCTTTTTTTCAAATATAATTTTTGAAGAAACAAAAAAATGTGCAAATGCACAACGTTGAAATCGTTTTTTGTGTGCATTTGCACATTTTTCTTGTGTTTTAAGTCAAATATTGTATAATAAGAGTTGAGGTGATGGATATGAAAAAAGCAATAACTATAAAAGATATTGCCGAACAACTTGGGCTTTCTAGAAATACTGTAGCTAAAGCATTAAATGGACAATACGTTCCACCTAAAACTAGAGAAATTGTAATTCATAAGGCCAAAGAATTAAATTATAAATCTTTAAATATAGAAAAAAATGAAATTGCTAAGGATAAAAAATACCGCATACTTCTTATTTCAGGTAAGCCTCTTAACAATATTCATTATTTTGTACCTATTATTAAAAGTATTGAAAACTATTGTTATGATCACCATTATGAATTATTTCAGTATATTTTTAATAAGGATATAAATACTTTTGAAGGTTTCTTAAGCTATGTAAAAGATTTTGAGGCAGATGGAATTTTAACCATTGAATCCTTTGATAAAGATTTTATTACCAAGCTTATACATTTAAATAAACCCATTTGCTTTGTTGATTTCTGTACCTTTGGAAATTCCATAGAAGGTAAGTATGATATAGTTGAAACCAATAATAATCAGCCTGTTTTCGAAATAACTAAATATTTAATAAAAAAATATGGAATAACAAAGTTTTGTTTTGTTGGCGATTATAAGCATTGCTTAAGCTTTCAAGATCGTTACCATGGTATGATAACAGCACTTTTACAAGAGGATATTGCTCATCATAAATCAGATGATATTTTAAGAAGTGATTGTTTTGATTATGGTAATGTAAATTCAATTAAAACTGAAATTCTTAAATTAAAACACAAGCCACAATGTTTTATCTGTAGTAATGATTTTATAGCACGATCCGTTTGCAATGCCTTAAAGGAGCTTAATATTAAAATACCAGAAGCAGCTATGGTAGTAGGATATGATAATGTTTCTGAAGCCATTTTAAATAATCCCACCATAACAAGCATCGGCATTCATAAAGAACAATTGGGAGTTGAAACTATCAAAACCCTACTTCGAAGAATTGAAAATCCTACTGCTCCTATCAAAAGAGTCATTATCAGTCCAAAAATATATTTTCGTTCTACTACATATAGAAAAGAAAAATAGAAGAGCTTTCAATCAAGCTCTTCTATTTTTTTCAATTGGTCAACCATAGGGATAAGAGTTTGTTCAACCTGTAATGGTACAAAAGTTATATATCCTTTGTTAGATAAATAAACATCTGTATCCTCTCTATTATCATATGAAATAGTAGATCCAATTTCTATATACTCCTTGTTTTCATTTTGGCCAAATTTAGGCATAAAGCTCTTTATTCCTTGCTTACATGCCTTATAACCTAAAGAGGATTTAAATTTTGAATTTGGAAAATTAACATTAAGGACATAGCTTTTATGATACAAATGATTTTTAAATATAAATTCTAATAGCTTATCTAACTCTTGATCTACGATCTCAAAGCTATCAAAATCAGTAGAGATGGCAACTGAAGGAATACCTTCCATTTGTGCTTCTCTTGCGGCAGCAACAGTACCTGAATATATTATATCCGTCCCTATATTTAATCCATTATTTATTCCCGAAAACACAATATCAAAAGGTTTTTCAAGCAATGCCACTGATAATCTTACACAGTCTGCAGGCATACCATTGGTGGTATACCAATTAATATCATTTTTCTTTTCTAAAAATTTAAAGGAAAGCGGAGCATGGAGCATAATAGAGTGTCCAGATGCACTTCTTCCTGTATCAGGACCACATACAACAACTTCTCCATATTTTCGTAGCTTTAAAGCTAATTTTTCAATTCCTATAGCATGAACTCCATCATCATTTACTACTAATATATTCATATTCTTAGCCCTTTCTAACATATTATTATAAATATTATATCATATTGTTCTAACTTAATAAAAAGAAAAAGTCTAAAATTTATACTACTTTAGACTTGACATATTTTGATGGTGCCGAAAATAGGGCTCGAACCTACGACCTACGCGTTACGAGTGCGTTGCTCTACCAACTGAGCTAATTCGGCATCTTACTGGAAGAAAATAACCAATTTATATTTAATTTCTTTCATATTTTAAATAATATCATATTTTATCTTTTTTTTCAATAAATTAATGATATTTTTAAAGAGGTCACTTTATAAATTTGCGAAATCAAAATAATATAATAATTTCAAAGTCTTACTAATTGAGAATCTCTCAATAGGTAAGGCTTTGATTCTAATCTTATTTTCTTCCTTTATAATTTGAATTATTAGGATTCAATTGATTAGCATGGTTATTATTATTTGCGCGATGTGCAGCATTGTTAGGATTGTGCTGATTAGCATAATGATCTCTTTGCTGTTGTGTATGTGTATTGGATGATTTATTTTTTTAATTATTCTCTTATTTCCCAATAACCTGATTTTGTAGAGCCTAGATGTGTAATTTTACCTTTCTTTTTCAATTGGTCTAAATGATATTTAGCACTATCTTCTGTTATTAATAACTCTTTTGCAATCTGCTTTCTTGTTATTTTTGGATTGCTTTTTATTAAAATCAACATTTTTTCTTGGGTGTTTTCTTGGGTGTTTTCTTGGGTGTTTTCTACATTAAACCCAGTTCTATCGAATGGTATAGTTACAGTAATTGAACTCTCAGAGAACTTATACGCTTTCTCCCCGTATTCTCTTACAATAATAGGAACGCCATGACCAGATTGATCTACAATATCGCATTGTAAAAAAATCTTCATTAGTTCTGCATTTACTGGTTGTGTTTCACCAGATAAAAAACCTTCTTTGGTTAAACCCTTAGGAATGCCACCATATGATATTATTTCTAATCTATCATCAAACCAATATACAGCAGGTGGAATTCCATCTGTCCATTTGTTATGAACACATGCGTTAATCCATGCTTCTTTGAATGCCTCTATGTTAAATAAATGCTTTTCTCTTCTTGGTCTAACACTTACATCAACATATGTTTCATTCAGTGCTTCAGCATATCTTGTTACTTTCTCTAAAGCACTAATTAAACAAGTATTACCATACTCATTTCTTTTAAGGAAATAAGCTTTGGTTTTCCCCTTAAATACTGCAATCCTAATAGATTCCATATTTTCGTCAGCAAGTAACTCAGCCATTTTATTAAATTTACCACTAACAGTAAGCAAATTAAAATTCTTATAAAATGTTTCATCATTAATATGAATGTTGTTATTTGATAAATATGTCTTAAGGATTCTAAATGTTAAATCTGTTCTCATTGATTCTTGATCTACTAGTTTAGGTTCAGGATTATTTAATGTAGCTTCATATCTTTCTTTGATTTCTGCATCATTTAAACCTCTACAGCTTGTACCAACTCGTATGAAACAACCTGATTCACTTAACCCCTTTGATTTAATATAGTAAAGTGCTGTGCCTTTACTAACTTCAATTTTTCACATTGTATAATTATAAGTTAGTTAAGAACTTTACAGAGCATAAATATCATTATAATATGGCCTTTGTATTAAAAAAGGGGCTGTGAAAAAACCTTGCTTTTGTTTTATTTTCAAAAGTTAGGTTTTTTCACAGCCCCTGTACTCTTAAGATGGCGCAGAGGAGGGGATTTGAACCCCTGCACCGTTTTACCGATCTGCACGCTTTCCAAGCGTGTCCCTTCAGCCTCTTGGGTACCTCTGCACTGGAGCAAGCGGCGAGAATCGAACTCGTACTAACAGCTTGGGAAGCTGCGGTTCTACCATTAAACTACGCCTGCATTTACTATATACTTTCTATACTGCAATAAATTTTATCATATTCCTTTAAAATAGTCAAATATTTATCATCAATCATAAAATATAATTTATTTCTTTTAAACTCTTATTTTATCACAAATATAACCAGCATTTAAAAAATTGCTTGCAATTAAAAGTTATGGTATAATAATATAAATAATAAGGTGAGGATTTAGTATGAGCTGTAAATACCCAATTATTTTAGCACACGGTATAATTTTGAAGGATATCAAATTCTTCAAAGCTTTTGGGCGAATTGAAAAAATACTTAAAAAACAAAATCATATGGTTTATACTGCTAAAACTGATGGGTTTGGCACAATAGAAAATAACGCTCTACAACTTAAAAGTTATATCTTAGAAATATTAAAAAAGGAAAAAGTTAGCAAGGTAAATATTATAGCACATTCAAAAGGTGGCTTAGATGCTAAATATATGATACAAGAACTTGGTATGGAAAATTATGTTGCCTCTCTTACAACGCTTTGTACACCACATAAGGGATCTCAAATGGCCTCCAAGCTATTACGACTTCCTAAAGTATTATTATATGGATTTTCATTCTGGATTAATTTAACTTATCGCATATTTGGAGATAAAAAGCCTAATGCCTATCTCGTATGTAAACAATTACAAAGCATCCCCATAGAAACGACTTGTATATTTGATCAAGTATACTGTCAAAGTTATTCAACTACGCTAAGAAGAAGCAGAGATGATTTTATTATGGGAATACCACTTATCTTTTCTAAGCATTGGGAAAATACTTCCTCTGATGGATTAGTTACTAAAGAGTCTGCCTCCTTTGGTACATATAGAGGGGATTGTATAGAGGATTCTATATCTCATAGTGAGATCGTGGATTTTATGACCAAAAAGAAAAAAAGAGAAAAAATATATCAATTCTATATTACTCTATGTGAGGATTTGAAGAATAGAGGATATTGATAAAGGGGCTAAAAATAATAGCTCCTTTTTATAGTTTATAAACTTGTTTTATTATCTGTCTTACATTAGTATAACTGCATTCTTTAAAAAATTCATTAATGTCCATATATTCTACTGCTAAGATTCTTTCCTCTTTAATTTCTGTAATTTTAAATTTATCTATTATAAATACTACAGGATAAATTGTTTTACATATGGGCAAATTATGATGATCCATAAACTTTATACAAATTGGACTTGCTTCAAATTGAAAATCATCTTTATGTAAAAGCACTCCTGTTTCTTCAAAGCATTCTCTTATTGCTGTTTCTATATGAGTTTCTCCTTCTTCAATATGCCCTTTAGGACAGGATAATACTTCTTTACCATAAATCCATTCTTTAGTAACGAGAATTTTCTCTTGGCAAGCTACTATTGCCATAGCACTTTCTTCTTGCTTCCAATCTCCTAAATTTATCCAATAATATAATAGATTGTCTTTTACTTTTTCAAAAATACCACCACAAGAAAGAATCACTCTTTGGGAAGCCAAATTATTTGAATCAACTGTAAGTAGAAAATTAGACATCCCTATATTTTTTCCCTCAATTAATAATTTTTTTAATGCCATTTTGGCATAGCCTTTATTTCTTTCCCATGGAGCAATTCCATATCCAATATGGCCTGCCGATTGTAAGATAAAATCATTAGTCCCTATTCTCAAATTAATACAACCTACGATTCTTCCATCAACTAGAATCATATAGCTTCGTGCTAATACAAATCCCTTTGGTAAGGTATCCTTGTGTTTGCACAAATTTATTTCCTTTATAAACTCTTTAAAATCTAAATTTCTTGGGTTTAAGCAATAGGGTATTTTCTCTTCTCCACATTCTTCTTTATATTTATGTATAAATTCACAAAATGAAGATTCATCCTCCAATGCTATTTCTTTAAGTTCTAACATTTTCTTCTCCTAATTTAATATATAAGTTGTTATAAAATAGCTTCCATCCCTATCTTTTGGATTCTCATACCTATTCTTTCATAAAATTTAACAGCATTTATATTATCTGCCCAAACATTTAGAGTCACATTGTAATAGTTCTTTTCCTTTGCATAGGTTAAGACATACTCATAAAGCATTTTACCGATATGCTCTCCTCTAAATTCTTCATCTACACATAAGTCATCAATATAAAGTGTTCTGATATGATACCTCTAAAGTAGCTTGGTAAGATATGGTATATCCTTTAGGCTTGCACGTCTAATATTTACTTCCATTAATGTAACCTCCAAATTTTATCTATAAATTCATTATACAATACTACAGTATTAAATCCAATCCTTCCTTTTGAAATTAAAATATTTTTTGAAGTTTATTTTTGAAACAATAGATTAAACACCTGTATCTCCTATGCCTCTTTAAAAAAGAAAAAACCGATATTACAGTTTCTTCATTTTTATTATAAATATTTGAAAATTTTTTAACCATTTCTTTTATAATCAATATTAGCCAACTTTGCTTGCTTAATTAAATCTTTTGTTTGTAATTTATACCGTTTTCCATCTTTAATAAACTACGTTCCACATTGCCTAAATTCATGTACCCAGTCAAAATTTAGTGGTCGAGCATAAGTATCAGATTCTCCCCCCTACTACAAGCTCTATGTTATCAAGATAAGCTTCTATATCAATCTTTTCTTATAAAGGCTGTACTGTAATACACTTATGTTTAATAGGTAATTCTTTAAAAATAGATAATTTATAATCTGCATTTCTTTGATTTTCTACCGCAAAAATAAATGCAATAATATACAAGGTAAATCGATGAGAATCTATTGCGTAGTTAAATTCAGCTTTCTGACTAGAAACTGCATGGAAAGCAATTAGCAGAACAATAATTGTTCACAGTTTGAGAAGGCTGTCATAACAAAGTTGTTTTACCATTTTACTTTCGTATACTCAATTCTTTACGTACAATAAAGTCTAATTTGATCCTTAAGTATCCAGACTAATAATGTATGAGGTCATACATCCTTGCCTCATATATCATTTTGTTGCATTTCTTGTAAGTGTTTGTTCATCTTCTTTATTTTTACTTTTATCGAAAAATATATCGAAAACCACATTACTAAATAGACTAATATAAACCCACCAACATATCCTAATGCACCATATAAGTAATGTGGCATCCAATTCATTACATATCCTATACCGAAAAACGGAATGGCAATAACAGCAAAATGTATCAATGTTTGCTTTAATAGACTCCATTTTTCTATTTCCCAAATCACGGACGAACCGCCACTCACCGCCCCAACAAGAAGCGAACAAATCATTTGCACGATTACTGCAGTTATTTCATTATCACCACACCAATCTATAAGTTCTGGCGGAGCGGGAAAATATTCACCATGTCCCATACAAAGAGAAAATATAATTGTAATAATTAAACTTATAGTTACACCGATAGGTGAACCTACAAGGCTGCGAAAGAGTATCTTATTTTTCATAATATCACCTCATATACCCAATGTTTTCTTGATTTTTTTAACATATCGTCTTGAAACAAAACTAACATTTCCATTTGACAACGATACGCAAATTGTGCCGACTGTACTTAAATCAAATTTTTTTGCCTTTTCTATATTAATGATTTCAGAATTTGAAATACGCACAAAGCCTTTATTATTTAACCTCTCTTCGATTTCGTATAAGCGAAGACGTAAGACAAATTCTTTTTTATCTGTGACAGCAAATACTTTTCCGACAGCTGCGTAAATTCTAAATATATCTGTTTGTTCTAAAATCTGCACAACATCACCGTCAAAACCAACGATACCTTGCGAATTTTCTTCTGATATGCGTTGCATTAATTCAGTAATTTCTTCTGTCATTTTTTCGGCAACGATGATTACTTTTGTTTCCAAACAGTTTTCATCAAGTTTAATTTCAAATTTCACAAATAAACCTCCTTATGTATAGTGTGCCTTATACGAATAAATTATATTAAATCCATAGATACATTTCAATTCTTTTTCCATAGTCGGTTAATTTGAACATACAAGTGGTATTCAACTAATAATACGGGCTATTTTTAGCTAATTAAATCTAGTAGTATAATAATGGCAAGGTAGAAAATAGTGCAATAAAAAAAAGAAACCTTAATTTGGCTTCTTTCTCGTTGAGTGTTCGTATACCCCTGATATGGTGCACCGACTTACCGCAAAAACGAACACGGTAATATACAAGGTAAACAGACGAGAATTATATTGCGCGGTTGAGTTCCCACTGTCGGACTATAAATTGTATGGCAAGCAGTTAGTCGCAAGGGGCTAACCGCTCACGGCTTGCCCGTTCGGTTGCAAGGGCTGCCATAGCGTTTAAATTTTAACAATAAGGCAATAACGCTGCAAAGTAAAATAAATATACCGAACAATACGGGTAAATGCCAAACTTGAAAACTCGTCATTGCCTTAAATGCTATTGTAGCGGGGAAAGCATAGGCAATATATTGCATAAATTGTGGCAACATATCTGCGGGAAACATAATGCCCGACAACATAGTGGACGGCAAAAATATTGCCATTGCTACCATTGTCAACTTTGCTTGCTGTTTAATCAAAAGCCCAAAAATACAACTGATAGCAAGAGTTATCGCAAGCAACGCTATAAGCGATAAAAAATACCATATCAAATCAGGCGGCAATTCCGCTTTGAAAATTAAAGGCGAAAGGGCAAAAACTATAAGACAGCATATAAGCGTATGTATAAATGACGAAATAAATTGCGATATAACGCCAAACCAAATAGGCGCGCCGTTTGCATTATAGACCTTTTTAACGTCTGTTCCGTAGATTTCCGCAACTGCGGGCGGTACGCCGAACAACGCGCTCATTATGATTGTAAACACGGTCATTGACGAAATAAGAGTTTTTGTAGCGTTCGTATCAATAGTAGTGAAAATTCCGCCCATAAATAGAAAAAATATGAGCGGCACAAGATAACAAGCAATAAGCATACCTTTACTGCGTATATCAAACTTGAATTGTAAACCAATCCCGTATAAAAAAGCCTTCATTAGTTCGCACCTCTCACAATGTTCATAAAGTTTTGTTCAAGCGATATTCTATCGGTCTGAATTTCCGAAATCGATATGCCTTTTTGTTTGTATTCCGATAATAGCGTAAATAAAGTTTCCATAATATTTTCCGTTTCGTATTCGTTTTGCCCGTCGGCGGTTTTTATGCGTATAATATGCCTTTTGCCGCCCATAGCGGTAAATTCGTCAACCGTTCCGATAAAAGCAATATTCCCGTTACTCAAAACGGCTACTCTGTCGCATAATTCTTCGACTTCCGCCATATCGTGGCTTGCAAGAATTATTGTTTTGCCTTGTGATTTTAATGCGCGTATTTGTTCGTGCAACGATACGCGCCCCTCAACATCAAGACCCGCAGTCGGTTCGTCAAGGAAAATAATGTCGGGGTTGCCTATAAGTGCAAGCGCAAGGTGTAAGCGGCGTTTTTGCCCCGTAGACAAATCGGCATATTTCTTTTTTGATAATTCGGGTATGCCGAAAGAATTAAGCATTTCTTTATCTGGTGTGGTTTTATGCCAATTAGCAAACAGTTTGACGGCTTCCATAGGTTTAATATAGGCTTGTAAAGCCGACGACTGTAATTGGATACCGATTTTCCCGTTTACGGTTATATTTCCGCTATCGTAAGTGAGTAAGCCCTCAATACATTCCAAAGCCGTAGTTTTTCCCGCACCGTTTACGCCGAGCAAAGCAAAGATTTCACCTTTTTGTACGGTTAAATTTATACCTTTCAATACGGTATTAGTGCCGTAATTCTTTTTTAATTCCTTGACCTCGATTATATTTTTCATTTTTTTGCCTCAAAAGGGTTAATACCCAAATTTTCAAAATAAAAACACAGCGCAGGCTCAATAAAAGCATTCAGTACGTTTTGCATATCGTTATCCGCTTGCGCGTTTCCGAAATTCATTAGTTGTGATAATATACTCATATCGCCGCCCGTAAACTCTGTTATAAGTTGCCAAAATTCTTTTGCGATAATTTGTCCTTGTTCACTTTCGGGTGCTATGCCGTTCTCAATGCATTTTTCTATTTTTCCGACAATTAAGTTAAACTTATTTATAAACGCAACACCCGTATCTTTATCGAATTTCTTATGACAGTAGTCGAGCATATTATCGTCAAAATATTTAATTAAACCGTAATACTTATTTCCCATTTGCAAGTTGACAATAATATCGGCATACTTTGAAAAATCAACTGTTTGCATTTGTTCTATTTCGTTTTTCAATAGTTCGATTGCTTGTAAAGATTGCGTAAGTGTATTTATTTGTGTTTGTATTGTATTGCTTTGTTCGGTCAATGCTATTATTGCCTTTTGGGGCGTATCAATAGAAGTCAAACGATTTTTAATTTCATCAAATGAAAACCCTAACGATTTAAGAGTAAGTATCTGATGTAACTTAACAATATCATTATTGCTATATAAACGCCGTCCGCCTTCGCTGATACAAGACGGACTGAATAGCCCTTCGCGGTCATAATATTGTAATGCTCGAACGGTTACATCCATTTTCTTTGCGACTTCGCCAACCGTCATATAGCCTTGCGGAATTGCTTTATATCTTGCCATAAATATACCTCGCATATATTATAATTCATTACGCGGCGTAACGAGCAAGCATTTTTAAGTATTTGTTATAAAAAAGTTTTCATTTATAAAATTCGACATAATTCACAACTCTTTGATAATTTTTGTTGTTCTAAATCTGATAAAATCAACGTGAGGTTTTATATTCTTTTCCATAAGAATTGCATAGTTTGTTATTCGCTTGTGCTTACCGTCTGGGGACGGAATACGCCGCCTTGACAAATTGTAAAGGGCGACGATTTATCTCCCGTAAGGCATAAAGCCGTCGTCGCCTACGGCGCAAAGGAGTAAGTTATGAAAAATGCAGTCATTTATGCGAGATTTAGTTCTCACGCACAGAACGAGCAGTCAATCGAGGGGCAGTTAGCCGAATGTTACGCTTTCGCAGAGCGGAACGACTTGCGCATAGTCCGTGAATACATAGACCGCGCTTTAACGGGTACGTCGGACAAACGCCCCGAATTTTTGCAAATGATTGAAGACAGCAAGCGCAAGGGCTTTCAGCACGTTATCGTTTACCAGCTTGACCGTTTTGCCCGTAACCGTTACGACAGCGCAACGTATAAAGCAAAGCTCAAAAAGAACGGTGTGCGCGTATTGTCGGCAAAAGAGAATATCACGGACGACGCAAGCGGTATTTTAATCGAGGGCGTTTTAGAGAGTATGGCGGAATACTATTCGGCGGAGCTGTCGCAAAAGGTTAAACACGGTATTGCTATGTCGGCGGCAAAGTGCAAGTATTTCGGCGGCACGGTTGCGCTCGGTTATAAAATCGACAGCGAAAAGAATTACATCATAGACGAGGAAACCGCGCCCATCGTCCGCAAAATGTTTGAAATGCTTGCAAGCGGCAACACATACGCCGATATAGCGCGCTATTTGAACGAGCGCGGAATTAAGACCGCAACGGGCGGCAAATGGGGCAAGAATAGTTTTCAATGGCTATTCAGCAACCGCAAGTATTTGGGCATATACACTTTTCAAGCCACGGAGATAAAAGGCGGCGTTCCGCAGATAATCGACGAACAACTTTTTGAGGACGTGCAAGCGGTTTTGCGCAAATATGCCGCCGCACCCTCTCGCGGAAAAGCGGTTGAAGAATACGTTTTATCGGACAAACTTATATGCGGACTTTGCGGGTATAAAATGACGGGCGTGAGTGGCACAAGTCGCAACAAGACAATGCACAATTACTATAAATGCGGTGGCACATCAAAGCACGGTTGCCGCAAACGTGCAGTCCGCAAACAGTTTATCGAGGACGAGATTGTAACCGCCCTTGTAGGCGACGGCACGGAGCAAAACAAGCACGGTGTTTTGACGGGCGAATTTATTGATATGGTCGCCGCCGAAACGTATTTACTGATACAAGCGGAACGCAACGACAGCGAGATAAAACGGCTTGAAAATCTTATTGAGGAAAACCAAAAGGCAATCAACAACCTTATGCAAGCCCTTATGCACGGCAAGATTGCAAACACGATTTTGGCGCAAATCGAAAAATTAGAGAACGAGAACGCCGAGCTGAACGCAACGATTGAAAGCGAAAAGGCGTTGCAAATCAATTATACATAAGACGATATTCGCAAGTGGTTGGAGCATTTCAGAATGCTTGACTATTCCAAGACGAGAAACCGCAAAGCATTGATTGACACATTCATTTATCGCGTTGTGCTGTACGACGACAAAATGAAAGTGCTTTTCAATCTGAAAAGCGGACAGAAAAACGAACTGCTTTTGAATTTGATTTTCCCCGATTACCCCGACAGCAACGGCGGCGCGGACGAAAACGGCGCAAAAGAAAAAGAAACCGAAAATTCGGTTTCTCTCTCGTCGGGGTGTTCGTATACCCCTGTTATGGTGCAGATAACGAGAGTCGAACTCGTATGGCATAACCACTACCGTCTGAAGATAGCGCGTCTACCAATTCCGCCATATCTGCATATAAAGTAAGAATTCTCTTACCTTATTATATCATAATTTAAAAATTTTCAATCAAAAAATTTTTCTTCCTTTTCTCCCATATCTCTTTATCCTCTAAATCAATCTCACGAATTACTTTACAAGGATTTCCACATGCTACAACTCCATCGGGAATATCTTTTGTAACAACGGAACCAGATCCAATCACAACATTTGATCCAATCGTCACACCTGGATTAACAACTACCGAGCCTCCAAACCATACATTAGATCCCACACGTATTGGATAGCCATATTCTAATTCCTCGTTACGTATATCCGCATCAATTGGATGTCCAGCTGTATAAAAACAGCATCTTGGAGCTACAAATACGTTATCTCCAAAAATTATTGGAGCAACATCTAAAAAGACACAATCAAAATTTGCATAAAAATTTTCTCCTATATGGATATTAAAGCCATAATCCATTTTTATGGTTGGCTCAATATAAAAGTTATTCTTTGTACTACCAAAGGTACTTTTTATAATATCTTTTCTCTTCTCTAATTCTTCAGGAGTGGTAGCATTATATTCTCTAGCTTTCCGAACCGCATTTCTATGCAATTCAGGACTATTTAAGCACGCTTTATATAAAGCTCCTGCAACCATTCTTTTATAATTTGAGCCAAATACAATAGGTGCATTTTGTACAACATAATGAAATAATCGTGGCTGTATGAGAGGATAGGTTAAATCAATTGGCATGTAATCTTGAAAAAGCAAAGATTCTATTTCAAATTCTAATTTACCTAACTCCTTAACATTGGCATAAAACAAAGCCCCATATGCACCATAGGAGTAATAGCTTATAAAATCTAATGTATAATTAAGAGCTCCTGTTTCCTCTTTTAGTTCTCGAGCAGCTGCTTGAAAAATACTCTCATTTTCTTCTACATGCCCTCCAGGAAGCTCATAAGTTTTTCTATTCTTATGCTTACAAAAGATAAAGGAATCTTTATATCTAGCGACAATCACAACATATTGAATAGGTTCATAAATTTCTTTATAAAATTTTACTTTTTTATATTCCATAGTCACTCCTTAATTCTGTTTCTTTTTTTGAAGTAAAATAAATGCCCTTTGAATATCCATTAAGCATTTATTCTCTAATCTATAATTTCCTGTACCTGTTACTATTTCATATTCCTGATCCAAATGTAATACTTCTATCTGCATGGATGGATGAAGAACTATTAAAAAGTCTCCTCTCCTATAAGCAAATAGCTTTGTATTCTCTTTTGCAAAATATACTTCAAAGTTATTTATAGATTGTAAATCTGAGTTAGCATGTCTTATAGCAATTAAATGCTTCACATAATGAAGTAAAGAATTGGGATTTTTCATTTCATCCTCAACAGTTTTAGTGGTACATAAATCATCAATAGGAAGATATAAATCCTCTTTTTTTCCTTTTGAAAAGCCTAGGTTCTCTGTATGATCCCATTGCATAGGAGTTCTACTTCCTGTACGATGATAGCCCCCCTCTTTCGTGGGAATCTCTAAATATCTCATACCAATCTCATCTCCATAATAAAGAAATGGTACACCTGGCATTGTAAAAATAAAACCATAAGCCAATTTTATTTCTTCTTCATTAAAAAATTTTGAAATACGAATCATATCATGATTATCTGTAATAAAGGATATATAACCTTTATCCTTAGTTGCCTCATAATTATCTAGATACTCCTTTAAAAAGCTATGAATGGTCTGTGAAGATTCAGTTTTAAAATAGGATTGATCTTTAGAAATTACATAGGTATTCATATTGAGTTCCTGATCTCTTAGTAAATGATGATAGCCATTTCCACCATTCCAGCCATGATCTAGATAAAAGTCCATATTAAATCCACAATCTAAAGCACGTTTAGGATTACTCCATTCAGAGACAAAAACTGCATCTGGATAAGCTTGTCTAACCTTAGCAAACATTCTTTTCCAGGCCTTCATTGTGCCTTGCTCACCATCATCATTTTTAACTAGACATGCTGCCATATCAACTCGAAACCCATCTACTCCCATAGAAAGCCAATATTCCATTACATCTATCATCGCATCCTGAGTCTCTAAAGCCTCTTTAGAATCTATGGCATGCTGCCAGGATTCAGTTACCTTAGCAAATCCATAATTTAAAGAAGGCTGACAATTGAAAAAGGAAATCACATAGGTTCCATTTCTCTCATATTCTCCTCCTACAGCCGTAAGATTGCTAGGCTTAGTAAAAGCACCATCTGTCCATATAAATCTTTCACTCAATGTGTTTCTAATCTGTTTAGTGGAATCTATAAACCATGGGTGCTCTTCACTTGTATGGCAAGGAACTAAATCTAATAAAAGATGCATCTTTCTTCTATGCATTTCAATAACTAAATTTTTTAAATCCTCATTAGTACCATATCTTGAGGCTATTCTTTTATAATCTCTAACATCATATCCTGCATCCTTAAAGGGGGAGTCAAAACATGGATTCATCCATATTGCATTACAACCTAGGGAGTGGATGTAATCTAATTTTTCTATTATGCCCTTTATATCTCCAATCCCATCCATATTTGAATCAAAATAGGACTGTGGATAAATCTCATAAAATACAGCATCCTTTAACCATTCAATCTTTTTCATAATATCCTTTCTAGTACATTTAACTATACCTTAGCTTTTATTGTTGTGTAATACTATTCTATCATAGAACGTAAAAAATTAATCCTTAAAAATAATATTTTTATATTTCAATAGAAAAGCACCCCATTAAGAGTGCTAAAATTTATAAGCTTGCCTTTAGAATTTCTAATACATCAGAAGATAAAAGCTTCTTATATCCACCCTCTATAAGCAGGGTTCCCTTTACAATATTTTCAAGCATTGGTTCTGTAACACCTAACTCTGTTATATTTAAAACCAAGCCTATTTCTTTCATCCACTCCTCCATAGAAGCCAATCCCTCTAAGGCAATCTCTTTATCTGTTTTACCTTTTGTGGAAACATGCCAAACATTGATTGCAAAGCGCTTAAATTGATGTAATCCTGAATCTAAAATGTAGCGATAATATGGTAAAGAAATAGCAGAAAGTGTCATTCCATGCGTAGCATCAGTATAAGCACCAATTGCCTGTCCAATCATTTGTACCATCCAATCCGTTGTTTTCCCCTTAGATACTAATGTATTAATAGCCCAGGTAGAAACCCACATTATATTACTTCTGGCCTCATAGTCCAAAGGATTTTTTATCGCAATCTTACTAGAATGTATTAAGCTACGCATTAATCCTTCCATAATATAATCCGATACACAATCATCTGAACCTGTAAAATATTGTTCCATGATATGACTCATTACATCAAATATACCTGCAACCATTTGATATTCTGAAACAGTAAAAGTAAATTCAGGATTCAATATAGAGAATTTAGGATATACATTCTCACCAAATACATGACCAAGCTTTAGCTTTTGTTCCATATTTGTAATTACTGCTCCTCCATTCATTTCAGATCCCGTTCCTACCTTAGTTAAAATGGCTCCTACAGGAATGATTCTACAGGTAGGCTCTTCAAAGCGAATATAGTATTTATCCCAAGGATCCTCCTCACAATGCACTGAAATAGAAACAGCCTTAGCATAATCTATGACAGAACCACCACCTACCGCAAGTAAGAAATCCGCATTACATGCACGAGCTCTTTTCACTCCCTCATGTAGCTTTTCCACTGTAGGATTAGGCATAACTCCCGCATCCTCATAGACATTTTTCCCTGCTTCATGAAGAATCTGAATCACCTTATCATATACTCCCGTCTTCTTTATAGATCCTTCTCCATAGATTAGCAATATATTTGTTCCATATTTTTTAATTTCTGTTTTTAGATTTTCTAAGGAATCCTTACCAAAATAAATTTTTGTGGGATTAGAATATATAAAATTACCTAGCATAAATAACCTCCTAAATTACTCTTATTCTACCATAGATTACAAATTTTTTCTATCCCTTTCTACAGCAAAATACAGAAAACTTAAAAAGAAAAAGTCTCCTAAGAGACTTAAGCAAAAACCACTAAATATTCTTTTTTAATATGACTTCATACTCCTCATTTGATGGATGGAAGCCCCCTACTACCACATAGCCATATTTTAAATAAAAATGAATAAAGCTTTCATGAACTAAGGTAGAGGTCATAACCTCCTTATATCCTTTAGCCACCATTTCTTGTTCCCAAACCTTTAAAGCAAAGCCTCCATAGCCTTGATTTTGATAAGTTTCTAAAACATAAATCATATTTAAAAAGGGGGTATTATCCCAAAAAAGATTGTATCTTAGCCAGCCAACACTTTTTTCCTTATTCTCAATAATATACACGTATCCTCTTTCGATATTCTCCTTTAAAACAGCTAGATTTATGTGAATATCTCTTGATAAAAAATCTAAATCATTTACATTTGCAACTCTTATTTTTTCCATACATCCACCTCTTAAGAACAACAACCACAGCGAGTAGAAATAAAATTCATAAGTGTATCTACCAATTCCTTATTACACTTATACTTATTCTCATTACTAAATATTAAATTACAATCTGTTAATTTTTGTAAATGAGTTTTCAATTCAAGTAAGCTAATTCCAATCCGTTCTTCTAATTCAACTAATGTTAAAAAAGAAGTATGATAAAGCAATTTAACTATTTTTACTCTATTTGGATTTCCTAAGCATTCAAAAAGCATACCTGCTTCTTCCTTATGCATTTGATCACCTCCTATTTTTATTCTTCCACTATATCAATTTTTCAATTCCTCTTTATATGTTTTTTGACTAATAACATATCGGTAATGGGGCATATCTATACCACGATAATGCTTTACCCAGGTATCCTTTATTTTCATTCCATTTTTTAAAGCAACCTTTTGAGAGGCTAAGTTTATATCTCTAATAATAGAACACACTTCTATAGCATTTAATTTGTCAAAAGCATACCTCTTACAGGCCTTTGCAGCTTCTATAGCATATCCCTTATGCCAATATCTTCTTTGAAAAAGATACCCTATTTCTAAAACCTCATCCTCTTTCCATGGCTGTATGGTTAAACCACATTGACCAATCATTTCCTTATTTTCTTTTAAAACAACTGCCCATAATCCAAACTTCCATTTTCTATATCTAGAAATTTGACGTGTTAACCATTGACTAGTCTCTAAATCCGTAAACGCCCCTTCATAATATTTCATAGTCTCTTCATCCTGTAAAATCTTACTAAGAGCAACGTAATCCTCTGGGCTTATTTCTCTTAAAATTAATCTCTTTGTTTCTAAAATCATCGTTTCATCTTTTTCCTACTTTTTATTTCTAATTTTTTTAAATTCATACTATACATTAATTATAAAAAAATTTAAATATTTAAGTCAATATCAAAATATTTTTTAAAATAATCCCTTATGGCCTCCTTGGGATTATCACTTAGGTTAGAAGGAATTGTATCTTGATTAAACCATTTTGTTTGAGACACTTCCCCGTCTAGATAATTGAATTCTCCATGAAATTTATGACATACATATACAATATCTATACAGGAGGTTTCATCTCCATTAGGATAAATATGATGATAGCTTTTACCAGAATATACGCCTAAAAGCTCTAAATCCTCTACTTCTAAATTTAATTCCTCTTTAACTTCTCTTTTAGCAGCTTCGACAGTATTTTCATCTATTTCTATTGCTCCACCATGATGTCCCCATTTCCCATCGTCTTTTCGTTGTTGAAGTAAAATATTACCTTTTCCATCGCCTATAATCACGCATGCACATGGCATAATTATTGTTTCATGTCCAATCTTTTTTCTAATATTTTTAATATACCCCATCTGTTTTCTCCTTATAATTATTTATTTTTTCATTGTTTTTAAAATTTATATTCGTAATTTACAGCTTAGAAAATCCACTTATTTAATAAATTGCTTTAGAGTTATTTTACCATAATTAAACCTTCACTGTCCATTCTAATATCATATTTTAGCTATTACATTTCTAATCCGTTTTTAATATTTCGATAAAAAAAGACAAATATATACTCTTTAAAAAACTTATATTTGTCTTTCTTACGTTATAAAAATTGACAGTTCTAATTCTCTAGTTTCCTAAATCCAATCTCTTTCCCACCATCTTATATGCTTTTAAATGTATTTTATTTACTACCTCTTCTATAATACTACCTAAAGAATCATAACTCCCCTTTAAGCCTTTAATTACTTTAATATCCTCTTTATTAAAAATATAAAAGGGTGGTACTGCAAAATTGGAAATAGAAATACTAGGCTTTTCTTTAAAGTCCATCACTCTATTTTCACAAAGAACAGCTTGTCCCGTTCTTTTTAATTTTTCTTCATCCTTTTCTTTATAACACATGATACTAGATACTTCATCTATATAAAAATAATCGATAAAACAAGATAAAGAAAAATCTAATAAATTATCACAAGCCATTACCAAACAATCATCATCTATTTCCTGTAACCCTAGGATTAAATCATTACCAGCACCTATTCTATTCTCATTACAGGTACTACCATCATCTATCACCTTGATGCCCTTATTTTTACTATATTCTAAAAATAAAGAATAAAATTTATGATTGGATACTAATATAATTTCATCTATAAAAGAATGTTTTAAATCCTCTATTAAATAATCTAATATCCTTTTCCCCTGATACTCTAATAAAGCTTTAGGTGTATGTAGTGTCTTAGGATAAAGTCTTGTGGCATATCCTGCACATAAAATAACTACTTTCATAAATCTACTCCATCCCTTAAGTGGACTGGAACAACCTTAAATTCTTTTTCAAGCTCAGGATATAAATTTAAGTATTCATGTTTTATTTCATCTATAATAGAATTTACTTTTATCTTTTCAACCAAAGCTAAACTACTTCCATTAAATCCAGCTCCTAAAAATCTCATTCCTAATACTCCATCTATACTTTTTGTGAGTTCAAATAAATCAATTAAGACTTTAGAACCACTTTCATAATTATAAATAGAAGATAAGCAAGACTCAGTCATCAGTTTACCAAAGGTAATCATATCATTCTTACGCCAAGCCTGTAACCCTAATCTCACTCTTTCCATCTCAGTAAAGTAATGACGACTTCTTTTTAATTCTACTTCATTTAATATATCTTTATATCTTTTATAATAGTATTCTGGTATATCTCTTAATTTACCACAAATATTAGTGTCTATGTTTAACTTTTTATAACACTCTTTTAATTCTTCTACTCTTTGATTATATTTAGAATCTACTAAATTTCTTTTTATGCCACTATAAAGAATTAAAAATTGATACTCCTTATTGAATTCTTTATTTTCAACAGTAAAGGAATATTTAGTTAGCGTATCTAAAAAAAGCATTGAATCTTTTTTTCCTAGCACCTCACAGCTAGGATCTAATATTCCTACACTTAATCCCATAAATTCGTGTTCTACCTGATAAACTAGTTCTATGATTTCTTCTTTAGATAAAACTATCTCATTAATTTCACAAATTGCAGATAAAAAGGCAATCTGGCTACTACTTGAAGAAGATATACCACCTGATGGTAAATCTCCTTGAAAGGTTCCTTTTAAACCTTTACAAAATTTAAATTTATTTTTTAAAATTTCTACTACTCCTCTAAAATAATCTGCCCAGTCCCCACATCTTTGATTTTTAGAATGGATATCAAATTCATAGATTCCTTCATAGTCTAGACTAGATAATATTATTTTAGAAGAATTAATTTCTTCATATTCAAATGTAATTCCTATATCTACACTTGTCCCACTTACCACCCCATACTGATGATCAATATGGGCTCCTAGAGGACAAATACGATAAGGACAAAATGTTTTCATATTTTCCTCCTTTTAAATATAGCCAAGAGTGGTATGCTCTTGGCTATATAGTTTATAAATTTAATTCTTCTTTAATTATCTCAACTGCATCTCTATTAAAATCAGTTGGTTTCCAATTTTCTAAAGAAAATCCATTCTCTAATTTTTCTATTAATGCTGGTCCATTAAAAAAACTTGCAGAGTTTAACTTTAAGAAATCTTCTTTCCAAGAGTTGTCTTTTATTTTTTTGTGTAATACATTTAATACATAATCTTTGAAAAATAAAATATTGCCTTCATAATCACGCACAGCCCAATATTTACATGGAGCAGGTCTACCTCCAAAAGTCGAACAATCACGATAATATTTAGGAATCTTAAAATCATTTGGAACTTCGTACTTGCCAAGTTTTATTGCTTGTCTTACACGCCAGTGTACCATACTACTTAATTGAATATTAATTAAATAGTCTTCTTTTTTTTCTATTATATCTTGAATATTTGAAGGAACATCATTATATAGTTTTGAAAATATTCTACATATTTGTCCCCCATGGTAGTTAATTCCCGCAACTTGTGCTATTGCATACCCTTTATTTGTTATTACAGCATATACTTCTCCTATATGTTTGACATTTTTTAGATATTCTTTAAAGACTATATTGTTTCTTTTTAATAATTCAATATGATTCTCCATCATAAATAATCACCCATTTTATTTTACCATTTAAATTGTTTAAAGGCAACAAATCAATCTAAATATTTCAACAGAGGCATGCAATGAATTTGAGGAAGCTATACTATTTATCTTATTTAATAAGGTTCCTGTTCCTTTACAAACTCTACCAACATGTTCAATAACGGTTTGCTCGATTACTCTAGCACTTTCTTTACTAACATTTGTTACTAAAGGCGTTATATCTCTACCGCTTCTTGCTAAATGCTCTGCACCACGTCTTGCAAGACTATTTGTAATTCCAACATAGTCATCTGTTGTAGATAAATATACATTGTAATTGCCTTTTTCTAATCCTTTAGCAGCATCTTGTAATCTAAGTCTCTCAGCTTTATTTAAGCCACTTATTATGTCATCGGTATTTGCCTTTGGCATAGCTTGATTTGCTGCTTTGATACTCTTTGAAATAGCACTTACTGCACTTGATACACAATATAGAATTGCTCCTGCGGTAAATCCATCTACAAAGCCTGTAATAGCACTATCTGCAAATCCTTTAAAGAACCCATTTCCTTGAATGGCAGATATTATACCTCCAATCAGTCCTCCAACAATGGCACCCGATATGGCTGCTCCTAATCCAGCATTAAACATACCTATTCCAAAGGCTTGAGTTCCTGGAATACACATCAAAATAATCGACACTGCAAAAGTTAATGTAAAAAGCCCATACCGGATGACCGACTTCCAGTTCCTATCCCACCACGAATATCCAGCTAGAGGATCATAAACTGGATCAGGCATTAAATCCGTATTTGTTAATACTGTAAAGTTATTTGATCCCAAATCTGTTGGGTTGTCTGTGCATATCGCATTTAAATTTAAGGCACCAATTGTATTAGATGAATCTAAAACTGTTTCTATTTCCATAGAATCAATATAACTACATAGATTAGGGTCATAATAACGACCATTAATGAAATACATTTCTGTTTCACTATCATAATAATGCCCTCTCCAACGAATTGGATTTAAAGTTGCAAATGGATCTGAATTATTTAATATGTTAACTTTTGTATTTCCCCAAGCATCATAAAAATACTCAGTGATGATTACACCATCTTTTATGACTGCCACTATATTTCCTTGACCATCTTTTGCATAGTCATAATCTATAATGCTTCCGTCAAATGAAATATAAAATCCAAATTTATTGTCTATAAAAATAAATATTAAAAAGTTTATTAAAATAAAAACACTAATAATATTGTTCAATTATCACTTGTTTTTTAGTTTCAATTTCGTCAAAAATGAATTGGACTAAATCCCCACTTCTTTTACTTCCAATGTACCTTAGTGGTTTTCCATTTTTAATTGGCCATTCCGATTCTTGAACCCAGTGAGGGTAATGTTTTTTTTCTAAATAAAACAATGTTTTACATCTATCTTTAACATATTTTTTTCTTTGTGATTCTGATAAATGAATTGGTAGTTTATCTATAATTTCTCTTTCTATATATTCACCAGCTTCATCACTAGCCAAATATTCTGGAATAGCATCTAAAGCTATTTCATAGTTTTTTTTATATTTCTCAAAATACTTGATATTATTTTCTCCAAAACATTTATAAACAATGTCATAAACACTATACTTTTTACAGAAAACATCCGATATACTAAGTGAATGATTCAATAGTTTTTGAAAAGTTGCATAATGAGTATATGTACTATATGAAAAAATATTGTTTTTATAGCGTCCATATACCTTTTATTTAAAATAACCATTAATTCTTTATCTAAAGATTTTAGAAAATCATTATAAGAAATATTCCCTTGTAAATACTCTTCAATAACTATTTTTTTATCCATTTTCTTCTCCATTTCTAATACAATTAATTATTTGATAATGTAATTTATCCTACTCAAACTGAAATTTCTCTAGTGGTATTGTATGTATCATAATTTTCTCAAAAATCATAACAGATGCCTCCCTTGTCTATATTTATCCTCTAATTAAAATACATCCAACCGCATCACTTCAAATTCAACAAAATCATCATTTTTTATATCTCCTGGTAATGATGAATCCAAATATATTTTAATTTCTCCTAAAGCAACAAGTTGCTCTGCACGATTTATCACCTTACAACATAGTTTATATGCATAATAATTATCCAATTTAACTATTTTTTCATTATTAGTTTCCGACTTAACAATATTTTGGGATAAAAATGCATGCAGCCTTATATCTTTTATAGAATTTAAATTAGAAGTACAATAACATAGTAAATTATAATCTTCATTTTTCACTAATATTTCAGCTTCATAATCTTCTTCTTGAAGTTTTGTTATAGAAATCATATTGCATCCCTCTCCTTTTTATAGTATATATTTATATAATGAATTTTGCTGTCTGCTTTGCTAAATTTGCCACATGTCTAATACCAAATGTTGCTATATTTTTTCCACCATTTTTCAATCCGACAAATGCGTAATTTGCTTTACCATTTGAACCGAAAAAGCGTATATATCCATTCATCTCTGAGATATATTCACCATGTTTTACAACATAGTTTGCCAATTGGTTATAGTCATCAACATTTTTAACTAAATCTCCAAATTCTTTACCATGTTTAGCAAAATGCTCATTTAATTGCTTTACATTTTCAAATTGTAAATCATCAATTTTATTTGCCGCGCTCGTAGCACATACGTTGTGAACCAATACACCTCTAGTAGTAACATAATAAGTATGAGCGTTTTCTACTTCAAAATTATAAACATCAACTAACTCTTCAGTGTGTTCAATAGATATATTGTCTACTTCAACTATGGCATTATTATATAATACTACTTTATCTTTTTCAACTAATTCACTAGCTTTTTTCCAACCATAATCAACAACATAGAAAGGATGCCCTAGAGTTGTTGTTAACTCTTCTCCAGCAATAGATAAATGTACTAGATCATGAGTTTGATTTCTAAATAGGTTAGTCACCCTATTTAAAATCTTTTCTCCTGTTTCTTCACACCATGACCATACTTTATCATCAAGCTCAATGTCTTCAATCTTTTTATAGCCTTCTGCTGTCATTACCAACGTTCCAGCTACAAAACATTGTGCTGGCTTAGCACATACTTGATTAGATGCTTTAATGCTCTTCGAAATAGCACTTACTGCACTTGATACACAATATAGAATTGCTCCTGCGGTAAATCCATCTACAAAGCCTGTAATAGCACTATCTGCAAATCCTTTAAAGAACCCATTTCCTTGAATGGCAGATATTATACCTCCAATCAGTCCTCCAACAATGGCACCCGATATGGCTGCTCCTAATCCAGCATTAAACATACCTATTCCAAAGGCTTGAGTTCCTGGAATACACATCAAAATAATCGACACTGCAAAAGTTAATGTAAAAAGCCCATACCGGATGACCGACTTCCAGTTCCTATCCCACCACGAATATCCAGCTAGAGGATCATAAACTGGATCAGGCATTAAATCCGTATTTGTTAATACTGTAAAGTTATTTGATCCCAAATCTGTTGGGTTGTCTGTGCATATCGCATTTAAATTTAAGGCACCAATTGTATTAGATGAATCTAAAACTGTTTCTATTTCCATAGAATCAATATAACTACATAGATTAGGGTCATAATAACGACCATTAATGAAATACATTTCTGTTTCACTATCATAATAATGCCCTCTCCAACGAATTGGATTTAAAGTTGCAAATGGATCTGAATTATTTAATATGTTAACTTTTGTATTTCCCCAAGCATCATAAAAATACTCAGTGATGATTACACCATCTTTTATGACTGCCACTATATTTCCTTGACCATCTTTTGCATAGTCATAATCTATAATGCTTCCATCGGAGGCAATATATCTAACTCCTGCTATACCCATTAAGTCATACATATATCTCAGTTTAATACCATTAGAGTAGTCTTCTCCCAATAGTTTAGACCCATCATAATAATATTTAACTTTAATACCACCAGAATTATCCTTAGTAACACGATTTCCTTGATAATTATAAGTGAAAAATGTATTTAAGTAAAAGCTTAATAAATTACCTCTCTCCCAACCTAATTTGTAGGAATTGCCATTTTTTATAATATGATGAGGAAGCAAATTGTTTTCATGATATTGTAATTCTTTTATTAGAGAACCATTTCTATAATATTTAGTTAAACGATTTAATTCATCATATTCATATTCTTTAACCTTCGTAGTACCTTGAAAAACCTTTGTCACTCTATTAATATCTTGACTATTATTATCTAAATAACTATATGTATTATCTATTCCTTGACGAGTATTATATTCTGTTTTTAGTCGATTCAATTTGTCATAAGAATATGAAATATCAGTATCTCCATTTTTGGTAGAATGAATTCTTCTAATATTTTCATTCTCATCATAACTATAATCAAATTGATATGTACAATCTTTTATTTTATGAGTTGAATTTTGAACTAAATTAGAATAAAAGACAGTATTATCTTTTGGAATAAAGTTGTATTCTAAAGAAGAATCACTATTATTTTTCTTTTTTACTACGCCTAATATATTATCATATTCATATGAGAACCCAAATTTTTTGACTTCTTTCCATTCATCTTTTCCATCATCTTTTTGATCATCATAAACAGATGTTTTAATTATTTGAGGAGCGGTATAAATATTATTCTTTTCAACAGAGGTCTTATAATGTTTATTTCCAATAACATATTTGGTATTTTGCGAATCTAACTGTTGAATTCTTAAAATTTCTTTATCATTCTTTTCAATTTTATAACCACAAGCATCATTATTATTATCATACCAAAATGTTGTTTGAGTTCCATCCAAACTATCGTTGATATGTTTAATTTTTGCTATACTTTGACTTTCAGCTAATGGAGTAGAATAACTATTTGAATTAATGTGAGCATCTTGTTCTTGATATTCAAATTCAACTTTTTTAAAAAAGATATCGCTAAAAAAGATTTTTCTAGGTCTACCATACTTATCCTTCTCAGTAGTGATTTTACAATTTGTCAAATGATTAATTTCTTCTTGTAAATCGCCACCAAACGAACTACCATTAGGCGTAACAGATTTAGATTTCACATCAAGAATTTCTTTATTTTTTTCTATGTAATATTTCTTTATATTCCCATAAATATCATAATCAAAACCAAACCTATACTTTTCATTATCTGTAATTGCTTTAATTCTCCCAAGGGAATCATATTCAAAATGATGGTAAACCTTTTTATTGAAATCAAAGTTTATAGATTGCTCTTTTACACGATTTAATAAATCATAAGAAAAATTTTGTGTATAATTATTTCCCACTTGTACAGAATCCACAGTGTTCAACATTTGCGAATTTTTTCTAATTTTCACAGATGAATTTTGAACCTTTGTATCAATGACCATTTCACGGTATTTTCCATTTTCAGATTCATCATCATATATATATCTAGTATAAAATCTTTTTTTACCAGATTTCACCTTATTATCTGAACCAAAATCGTCCTCCAATGCAGTTGTAGTACTTATAAGATTACCATATAAGTCATATTCATTTACCGTTTTTTTCTTATAAGCATCAACTGTTTGTAAAATTCTTCCTTGATAATCGCTTACCGTTGAATTTTTACCACCAAAATATGATTTATTAATAGAAACTTCATTATACTCCTCAAGTTTTTTAGCATAAAAATAGAAATATTTGCTTGTAACGCAACTATTATCTGAGGAATGTGTAATAAATTTAATTCCTGAATCAGAATAAATTTCATATTCATTCTTCATTCCAGTATAATCCATATTCTCATAAACTCTAAAATATACTTTTGATACATTAGCTATTCTTTTTGTATTTCCACAATATACAAAATCAAATCCTGATTCTCCTCGAATCATTCTATTTTTGTAGGCAAATAAGATATCTGAATCAGTTAAAAAGTTTTCATGATCTAAAAGAATTGTTTGAGATCTGCCATTCGTTAATTGCAGTCTAACACTATAAAATTCTGAAATGGAAGGTTGGCTAGCATTAAAATTAGATATTTTTAATTTAGACATTTCACCTTCCTTAATTCTAAAGTCAGAAACTTGATAAGTTCCTGTTCCATCCGTTAGAACTTTAATATATGCTGAATCAAAATCGTATGTCTTTGATTGATCATCATCTCGAATGGAAAAGGAAAGCGTTACATATTGCCATGCATTGTTTGCAGTTTTATCAATGAATATCTCTTTTTTTATCCAATTCATATGAAATATTTCAAAAAAAACTTTCATATAAGAGGCATTTGTACAAGAAACATTAATCCAAAAGGATGCTACAAAGTTAATATAATTTAATCCATCCTTATCTCTATATGCTTTTAGAGTTCTTCCTCCAGTAAAAAAACCGCAATCTCTATTATCCTTATCTAGACATTTAATGCTTTTACCAATGGTAGCAGTTACTATACTTTTATTATTAATAGTCTCTTGGTAATAGTCTTTGGGCATCTCATACATAATGGAGATTCCATTATCCTTTGTCAATGTTCTTAAATGGTTTCCTTCAACCTCAAAGACACCTGTAACAAATCCTTTTTTATTATGATAATAGCGATATTCTATATCTTTATCACTTTTTATTGACGAATAACTTGAATAATGATTAAATGTGGTTTTTTCAATTATTGAACTATCTGATACTCCAAAACTATCATAACTTTCAAGAATAACAGTTTCATCCTGAAGTGTTTCAAAGGCAGATATTTCTCCCAAATGGTATAATCCATCATTACTAGTCTCTACAATAAAATTTCCTTTTGCTTTTCTAACATTTTTAAAGCCGATTTCCGGTTCTACTGACGGAATAGGGATAGTTTCGCCCGAATATAAACCATCATTTAATGCGGCAAATGAGCTTAAATAAAGCTTAGATATTCCTTTTTCAACAATGATCTTACTTGCATATGTCGTAAACTTTAATGCCAGTCCATTAGGCGTAGCTGTAGCAAAAATGAGATTATCGCTTGAATCATATTTAAATAAGGCAACTTGAGATAAAGCATTGTTAATAAAATAATAGTTTGACTTTAAATTTGTTCCAATATACGAATAGTAAATACTCTCAAGTTCTTTACCCAGACTAATTAATGAGATTTTATAAAGTAGTGAATTTTTATATTCAAATCTAAAATATCGTTCTCTTTTTCCTATACTTCTACTATCATAGAATTTTATAGGACGTCCTAAATTATCTAATTCAATATGCTTTATAATAGTATTTGGGTTTCCCTCTATAGATAATTTAATTAAATTACCTGCTGAATTAAAATCATAAACATTATTTTGTGCATCTTGAATTTGATATGAGTTGTAAGAAGTAACTAATGTCATTCCGTTTCCCAGGGTATCTAGGTAACGATTGCCATCATATTTTACAAATCTATGAATGTAACCATCCCCATCTAAATATAAGTAATCACCGACATTAAACCCTTCTAATCTCATACTTGAATCATAAGGTTTTATATATTGCTGAATATTTAATTTCCAATTGTTACCTACTCCTGTATCAACAATATGACAATAATTATTGTAAATATGAGAAAGCCCCATCTTAAAGGTTCCTTCTCCCATTTCCATATCCGTATGTCTAAAAATTAGTTCAGCAACAGAAGCATTTACACTAGCTGTACCTGCATCTGAAATAAAGTCAATATAAGAATGAGCCGCATAAGTTATTTTTGAATTTTTAAATTGCATATTAATTTCTCATCCCTTCAATAATATTTTTTATTTTTTGTTCAATTTGCTTTTTAGAATCATTTTCTATTTCATCTTGAACAACTTCTTTGTTAATAGTAACATCTTTAACATTAACAACTTTAGTTAAAGTCACAAGCTCCTCAATCCTATTAGAAGCCTCTTCTTGATTAAATTTAATATGATTTTCTAATGCAAATTGATTTAGTTTTGTCATTACATATTCTTTTTTCTCAGCACCACTATAATTAGAAAACTTTTCTGCTTCTGTTATACAAGGAATAATTTCCCTAGTAATTTGTTCTGTTTTTTCTAATACTCGCTTAAGTTTTTTATTTTTAACAAACTTTTGCAAGAAAACAACCGTTGTGCACAATAAAGTTAACGTAGGTGCTAAAATAGAAAGATATAAATGTATATTTTCTGGATTCATTCTTTTCTTCCTTTCTTTTAAAAAATAAGGTCATAGTTTCTTAGATAAAAGACATCTATGACCTTATGCACTATATGATTATTGCTGTATTCCCACAAACTGTTTTTTCTGTTTTTGAGAATGTCTGAAATAAGGCACATTGATGGTCAAAAGATACATCGGGATTGCCATTTGCAACAATTCTCACAAACAACTGTTCACTATTCCAAGGATTCATAATATCTTTTCTTTGCGTTGTTATTAACACTTCTTTATAAAATTTTAATAAATCTTGTGTTTTTCCAAAAACAACCCCTGCATTTAAATATTTGAATTCTCCTAATGAATCTCTATTTTCAACAATGTCAATTTCCATGTTTGGATGATTGTTTTTTGTTGCATTAAATAATATTTTAGTGTTTAAATGTTCAAATTTTTGAATAAATGTTTCATCCAAATTCTTAAAGAATAGAACATCGTATCCATCAACTAATAGACAATACTCTGAGGTTGTTTGTTCTAGAGCTCCTACATAGTATTTAATTTTATCAATGTTTGTCCATTCCTCTACTCCCTCAGGACAAGCATTAATATATGGCATATTACTTAGTTCTAATTGTAAAGCTGTAATTGCCTTATTTTTATTTGTAAATGTTGTAATTACAGATATACGTGGACTAATTTCTATTCTATTAGCACTATATTCTTCTATAATATCCATAGACTTTTTCATGGCATTACCTTGAAAATGTCCAACATATACCTCATTTCCTGTATGACTTAAAATTTTTGTCATTGTACTTTCTCCTTCCATTTTATGTTCCACTTGAACCAGAACCACCACCTGTAGATGGGTTATTAATCTTTGTGTGTCCTAAAGCTATTAAAACATTCCATACAAATTCTGTTGTAGCAACTTTTGTGCTAGAATCATACACAGCTTGAGTTTGTGAAGTTGGTCCAATTGCAGAAACTACAGACTTCACTGCATTTTTAATTTCTGCATTAAGTGTATCTGCATTTAAAGCTGTTCCCTCTACACTAACTCTGCCCTCTGCTCGTTCAACGTCTACTGTCAAACTCACTATATTCCCACTCGAATCTTTTACTATATCGCGAACAATTAGTTTCTTACGATTCAAATGTTCTGCTTGTCTGTTTTGAAAAGCCATATTTATCCTCCTATTTATATTCGTAATTTAAGATCTTATTTTACAATTGTACTAGTAGCTACCTAATACATTTCTATTGTAAATAGGAATCTATTAAATGAAAATACCCCAATTTGGGTATTGACAACTATATTATTTTATGATAATAAGATTTTTCAGTTTTTCATACTTTGGTAGACTTAACATCTTAGAAATAAAATTTTCATATTTCTCCATAAACTTTATTACACCTTTAATATTAATAGCTGCATATTCACTAATCTTTGCATATGACATATAACTTTTGGAATTTAGGCATTCAAAAATTTTAGTATACATATTATCACAATTAAACAAATCATATTTATAAAAGAAGTCCTTTATTTCTTCTTGAAATTGTATAAATAAATCTATATTTTCTGCAAGACAATTTTCTTTCAGTAAGTCCATAGTATTTTTTCTTTTCATTATCTCATCTCCCTTCTTACTCTAATCAAGACAAAAAAAGGGCAAAAACAGTACTCTAAAGTACCATTTTTGCCCTTCCTTTTATTTGCAACTTAACGATGTTTTATAAAAAAACAATTTCATAATAAAAATCTATTTAATAATTTATTCAACTCCTTCATTACTATATCCTCCCTTCTCGGATGTAATCATACCATTTATTGCAAATTTTGTAAAATATTCACGAAAAAGAGAGAATTTTTTAGAAAAATAAAAAGGGGCTGTGAAAAAACCTAACTTTTTAAAAAGTTGGTTTTCACAGCTCTTTATTTATACTTGTATTTTGATTTTGTCTCTTCATTAAGACTCTTATTTTTCTTTTTATTTACTTTGTTTGATAATCGTTTGGCACTTGGTTTTTTAAAAGTTTCTGCTTGTAATCTGATTGGAGCTTTCCAATAATCAAATTTTGCATTACCACTATAAAATTTAAACAATTTTCTAATGTTATATCCTAAACATACTAACATAAATTCTGTAGATACTTCAAAATACTTAATATTTTGTGTCTTATCTTTCATAAATCTTTTACAATAATCTCTATACTCACAATCATTACAGCCATCTATTTTATAGAAGACTGTGTTTTTCTTTCTTGGGTGCGATGGTGGTTCTTTCTCAATAAATCCAGTGTTTCCCTTAAGACAAGTTATAGTATTATCATTATTGATTCGATATAGACTAGGTCGTTTCCCTGAAACATTTCCTTCCCACGTTGAATATTTAACAAAATTTTTTATGTTGTGTTCTTTAAGATATTGATAATTTTTCAATGATCCATATCCTGCATCTGCACCTATAGAATCTAGGTAACAACCATACATTTCGTATTGTTTTTCTAGTATTTTAATGAAATCATCAAAATCATTTCTAGATTGCGTAACTATATAAGAAGAAATCAGTCCATAGATTACACATAATTGTACATTATAAGCAGCGTGCATATTACTTCCTAATCCTGAATAATAATCTTCTTTAAGACACATTGCTGTTGCGTCTATATCTGTTTTGAAATAAGAGTTCCTATTTGGCCCACATATCCTCTCTTTCTCTTCATATTCTAAACTCTTTTCTAAATATTGATATAGTTTTTTATATGCTTCCTTATGTGATTTGTTGTTTTTTAAACTCAAATCATATTCCTCTACTATATTAGCTAATTCAATCAATTTGTTTGCTACTATTTTTGATTCGATTATCCCTTCTATTCTTACACCTCTTAATAAGTTATACTCCCCTAATACTTTTCTTATTTTATCTGAAAGCTTTAAATGAAAAGTAGTAGGCTTCCATACGAATTTATATTTGTTGGCATCCGCTTCAAACTTTGATCCATCAATATATCCTTTATCCATTTTGAGATTACATTCTTCAAAAATCGCTTTTGTTATTAATGAAAATATCTTATCTCTATTAGGTATTATATATTCATTTATAAAGTTTCCTATCGTTTTATATGTTGGTGTCTCATTCTCCATTATATAAATTACTCTTAAATCATATAGGCATAAATCCTCTATATTTCTTAATGATGCTTTATTAAATGCGAAACTATAGAGTATCCCTGCTAGCATATTATATACATTATATCCTGGTCTTCCTCCTTTATTTTTTTCGTCATGAATTACTTTCTCCCTTATTAAATCACATACTCCTGATTTATCTAATACTTCTAAATATTTATCTATTTTTTTGGTTTCCTCAACCTTTATAGTTGAGGAAACTATTAAAAATGTTTGCCTTGTGCTATAATATCTCATGTAGAATAATTGTGTGCCAACACTATTCTACCATAAAGGCGTCTCCGGGTTCGATTCCCTGAGCGTTTTTTGTTTTTAAAATAGAAAAAAAGCTGTGAATAACCAACTTTTTAAAAGTTAGGTTTTTTCACAGCCCCTGTTCTCTTAAGATGGTACGGCCGATGAGAATTGAACTCACACGGGAATTCCCATACGCCCCTCAAACGTACGCGTCTACCAGTTCCGCCACGACCGCATATATGCTATTTAAGTATAGCATATTTTACTATTTAATACTATCATTTCTTTTCTATTTTTTGATAAGAGGGATGTCCTTTAATTAAAGGTTTTATTCCTGTCGGCATGGAAAAAGCTACCTTAATAAAATTATCTGTTCCAACACTTACAACAATACCTAATCCAAATACTTTATGTTCAATTTTATCTCCTACATGATATAGCTCATTAGATTCTTTTTTAAGCTTGGGCTTTTCTATAACATAGCTATCATATTTTTCTTTAGCTTTTTTATAAAAATCTGCAGATATATTCTTTAAATATTTTGTTCCCATTTCTTTAACAAATCGAGATTCTTTTTCCATCTCTAAATGTCCATAAAGCATTCTTGATTTAGCGTTAGATATATATAAATGTTCTTTTGCACGTGTAATTCCTACATAGCAAATTCTTCGTTCTTCCTCTAAGTCTAAATCATCACTATGAAAGCCACTTGGAAAAATGCCTTCTTCCATTGCTACCATAAAGACTGTTTTAAATTCTAATCCTTTCACTTGATGATACGTAGAAAGTACTACTGACTCTTGATCCTCAGTTCTTTCTTCATCTGTCCGTAAGGATAAATCATTTAAAAGGCTTTCTAGCTTATCAATGTTATCTCCATCTACTGTATTTTCGGTTTCTTTCAAAACATTTTTTAATTCGTAAATATTTTCTAAGCGCTCATGCTCAGGATCTTCTAAGGCTAGCATTGCCTTATATCCCGTTTCCTCTAGCACTACATCTATCAATTTTACTAAAGGTATATTATTTATTTGGTTCTTTAAAGATTCCATAGTGGTATGAAATTCTTTTAAGGCTGTAAAGCCTGCCCCCTTACCCTCAAAGGTAGGAATAGAATTATATAAGGAAGTCTGTACCTCTAAAGCATGTAGATTAAGCTTTTCTAGTAAGGCAGATCCAATCTTTCGTTTGGGTTCATTTACAATTCGCATAAACGAAAAATCATCCTCTGGATAAATCATTACTCTTAAATATGCAATCATATCCTTGATTTCTTTTCTTGCAAAAAAGGATAGGCCACCATAAATACGATAAGGAATTTGATATTTTATCAAAAAATCTTCAAACACACGTGAAATATAATTAGCGCGATAAAGAATTGCAAAATCATTATAGGAATCTCCTCTCAAATGAAATTCCTTGATTTTATCCACAACAAACATTGCTTCACTTTTGCCACTAACAGCCTCATAATAAAATGGAACTACGCCTTCCTTATTTTTCGTAAACATTACCTTTTTAATTTGATTAGGGTTGTGCTTAATAATTTCGTTTGCCAAATTAAGAATAGGCATTGTAGAACGATAATTCTCTTCTAATAAGATTAAATTATGCTCTAAGAAATCCATTCGAAAGCGATTAATATTTTCAATTTTTGCACCTCTAAAGGAATAGATGGACTGAAAGTCATCTCCTACAACAAACAAATTATGATGTCTTGCTGCAAGCATAAAAATTATATCATATTGTAGCTCATTTGTATCCTGAAACTCATCTACAAGAATGTATTGAAATTTTTCTTGATATCTCTTTAAGATCTCCATATTCGCTTTGAAAAGCTCAATAGTCTTTATGAGTAAATCATCAAAGTCAAGCATATTATTTTCTGCTAAATAGAAACTATAATGCTGATTTACTTTTTCAAAAATAGATTTTAAATGGAGGTCACTAATTTTATAATTGGGAAAGTTTTTGGCTTTAGAAATTAAGCCTTGAAGCTTTCTAGGTTTAATTTCATCTATATCCATTTCTTTACATATATTTTTAATTATTTTTAAAGAATCTTCCTCATCTAAGATTAAGAAATTTTTTGTATAAGGGGGTAAAGCTATTATTTCTGTACGTAACAATCTTGCACAAAAGCTATGAAACGTAGAAATCCACATATATTTTGTCTCTACATGCACTAAATCCTCTACCCTACGCTTCATTTCATTGGCCGCCTTATTCGTAAAAGTAACAGCCATAATTTGAAAAGGGGAAATACCTTGATTAATGATATAAGCTATTCGTTCTGTTAGTACTCTTGTTTTTCCAGAACCAGCACCTGCCATAACCATTACAGGTCCTTCTGTAGTTGTTACAGCCTTAAGCTGACGGTCATTTAGTCCTTCTAGCATATAACTTCCCCTCCTTATCTTTATTTTACTTCCTTGCTTTCCAAAAATTCTTCATAGGTTGTCATTCTATCTAAAATCGTTCCATTCTTCTCAAAGGAGATTATACGATTTGCAACAGTTTCTAGTAGCTCAGCATCGTGACTAGAGAATAATATATTCCCCTTATAGGCTTTCATTCCCTCATTTAAGGCTGTAATAGATTCCAAATCAAGATGATTGGTTGGATCCTCTAAAACTAAAATATTAGGTGCCTCAAGCATAAGCTTGGCAAACATACATCTAACCTTTTCTCCTCCAGATAAGACATTACACTTCTTTAAGGATTCCTCTCCACTAAATAGCATTCTACCTAACCAGCCTCGAATAAAGCTTTCGGTTTGGTCTTCCTCAGAATATTGTCTAAGCCAATCTATTAAAGATAAATCCTTATTAAAATATTCCTTATTCTCCTGTGGTAAAAATCCTGTAGAGGTTGTGATTCCCCATTTAAATTTACCTGTATACTCTGTATCCTTACCTGCTAAAATATTAAATAATGCTGTAATAATAACAGAGTTTTCTGCCAAGAAGGCTATCTTATCATTTTTATTTACACTAAAGGTTAAATTTTCAAATAGACCTGGCTTTGATAAATTTTCAACAAACAAAATATCGTTTCCGACCTCACGATTTGGTTTAAATCCTATATAAGGATATCTTCTAGAGGAAGGTTCAATATCCTCTATTTTTATTTTCTCTAATAGCTTTTTACGTGAGGTTGCTTGACGAGATTTAGATTTGTTTGCAGAGAATCTAGCAATAAATTCTTGAAGCTCCTTAACCTTTTGCTCACTCTTCTTATTTTGATCCTTTGCCTGCTGCAAGGCCAATTGACTTGACTCATACCAAAATTCATAATTTCCTACATATAATTTAATTTTACCAAAATCAACATCACATATATGAGTACAAACATTGTTTAAAAAATGACGGTCATGAGAAACAATTAAAACTGTATTTTCAAAATTTAATAAGAAATTTTCTAGCCAACGCGTAGACTTATAGTCTAAATTATTTGTTGGCTCATCTAAAAGTAAGATGTCTGGATTGCCAAATAACGCTTGAGCTAGTAATACTTTAATCTTCAATTTTGCATCTAAGTCTCCCATTAGAGTGTAATGATAAGCATCATCTACTCCAATACCATTTAACAAGGTCATAGCATCTGTTTCAGCTTCCCAGCCACCTAGCTCAGCAAATTCGCCCTCAAGCTCGGCAGCTAAAATTCCATCCTCTTCTGAGAAATCCTCCTTTGCATAGAGTGCTTCCTTCTGTTCTTTAATTTCAATCAATCTTGGATGTCCTAATAAAACCGTATCTAAAACTGTTTTATCATTATAAGCATTCTGATCCTGCTTCAAGACAGACATTCTTTCATTTTTATCTAAGACAACTTCTCCTGTTGTAGATTCTATTTCACCTGATAATAATTTTAAAAATGTAGATTTACCTGCTCCATTTGCACCAATAATTCCATAACAATTCCCTTTTGTAAAGGTTATATCTACATGCTCAAAAAGTTTTCGAGAACCATATTGTAATCCTAAGTTTACTGTTTTTAACATATAATTTTCTCCTCAATGCTTAAAAATCGGGGCTGCAATGCAGTCCCCTTTGTTTATAATTTAAATGACGACTTCAAGCTAACTGTACAGTTAAATATAAGCTCGTCTTTTGTACTATCCTTATCTGTAGTATAATATCCATTCCTAACAAATTGATAATGATCTAAAGGCTTTGTTTCCTTTAAAGATGCTTCAACAAAGCCTTTAGAAATAGACAAGGAATTTGGATTCAACCTTTCAATAAAATCTAAATCCTTAGTGTCCTCTGTTTCTGGCAAAAATAACGGTTCAAATAATTGAAAGGTTGCTGGCAATGCTGTAGTTTTCTCTACAAAATGAATGTTTCCATTAGGCTTACGCTCATTAAATCCTGAACCAGAACGTGTGGCAGGATCATAGGTCGCATGAATTAAAGTAATATTTCCATCCGCATCCTTTTCAACATGAGTTGCCGTAATAAAATAGGCATGCATCAATCTTACCTCTACACCTAAAGCCAGTCGCTTCCATTTTTTATTTGGCTTTTCTTCAATAAAATCATCACGTTCAATATATACATATTTTCCAAAGGCAATCTTCCTAGTACCCAACGCTTCATTTTCTGTATTATTGGGACAATCCATATATTCTATTTGATCCTCAGGATAATTATCAATTTGAACTAAAACAGGATTAATTACAGCAGATGGTCTTAATGCCTTCATCTTCAAATCATCACGTAAGGCTTCCTCTAAAGCATGATACTCTACTGTCGAATTAACTCTTGATAAGCCTGTAGATAATATAAAGCTCTTAATAGCCTCTGGGGTAAAGCCTCTACGCTTTAAGCCAACCAAGGTAGGCATTCTTGGATCATCATAGCCACTCACCTTTTTTGTATCAACCAGCGTTTTTAAATATCGCTTTGACATTACCATCCCTGTAATATTTAAGCGTCCAAATTCATACTGATGAGAGATATGCTCTACATCTGTATTAGCTAAAACCCAGTCATATAAAACACGATGATTATCAAACTCTAAAGAACAGCAGGAATGTGTAATCCCCTCAAAGCTATCCTGTAAAGGATGTGCAAAATCATACATAGGATAGATACACCATTTATCTTTTTGGCGATGATGATGCATATGAATAATACGATATAAAATAGGGTCTCTCATATTGATATTAGGACTAGCCATATCTATTTTAGCACGTAAGGTTTTTTCCCCATCCTTAAACTCACCAGCACGCATCCTAGCAAATAAATCTAAATTTTCTTCTACACTTCGATTACGATAAGGAGAGTTTTTCCCTGGTTCTGTTAAGGTGCCACGGTATTTAGAAGCTTCTTCTTGCGTTAAATCATCCACATAGGCTAACCCTTTTTTGATTAACAAAACAGCTCTATTATAGGTTTCTTCAAAATAATCACTTCCAAAAAAAACATGATTTGGAGTATAGCCAAGCCATTTTAAATCCTCTTGAATAGCATCTACATACTCACTATCCTCTTTTGTAGGATTCGTATCATCTAATCTTAAATTTGTTTTTCCACCAAATGCCTTTGCAGATTCAAAATTTGTTATGATTGCACGTGCATGTCCAATATGTAAATAGGCATTAGGCTCTGGAGGAAAGCGGGTAATAATTTCCTTCACTCTACCTTCCTTTAAATCCTCTGCCATTAAAGTTTTAATATAGTTACTAACCTCTTCCATAACAGCCCTCCAATAAAAACATAATTTTTTAAAAATATATACATTTATTATACAATAATAAAGAAAAAAAAGGTAGAGAATAAAAGCATTTTCTTAAAGAAAAACTTCATATAAAAGCTAATGAAGTTATATTTTAAGTAAAATATTATTGCTACCTTGTAATTTCAAAAAATTGTACATTTAAAACTTTCGCAAGATCTTTAGGACATATCTTAACCTGATAGCCAATTTTGCCTGCTGAACAAAGGATATAAGGCAAAGTTTTGGCAGTTAAATCTAATATGGTAAAATAACGCTTTTTCATTCCAATCGGACTACATCCCCCTCGGATGTATCCTGTAAGATAAAGTAAATCCTTAACAGCAACTAATTCTACCGATTTTTCCTTTACAGATTTAGCAGCCTTTTTTAAATCCAATTCCTTATCTACAGGAATTACAAAAACGTAATATTGCTTGCTCGCACCCTGAGATACTAAAGTTTTAAAAACTTGTGAGGGATTTTCATTAAGTAGCTGTGCTACAATAGCTCCTTCTACACATATCCCCTCCTCATGAGGATACACAAAGACTTCATAAGGAATTTTATGCTGTTCCAAAATTCTCATAGCGTTTGTTTTTTCCATTATAACTCCTTTTGCATAACTAAGGCATTTTCTTTATTAGCATAATAGCTATAGCGAATAGAAATTGTTTTAAAACCTAAAGAACTATATAAAGCTTTAGCCTTAGTATTAGATTCTCTTACCTCTAGTATGACTCTTTTTAAACCCTTAGACATTAGCTCGACAAAAACTTCCTTTAAAAGTCTTGTTCCATATCCTTTAGATTGATACTTTTTATCTATTACCAAATTTAAAATTTCTAGAAGATTGCCATCAAAAATTGAGGAAACAAAGCCTATAATTTCTTCCTGTTCCATAAGAACATAATGATAGGCAAAGGGATTATTTAAATTTAAAATATAAAATTCTTCTTCCAAAGAAGACAAAAGATTTTCTTTTTCCAACGCAACAATTCTAGAAATGTCTTCCTTATTATATCTCCTTATCATGAAAGATTACGCTCTGCTTCTGTTTCTCTTAAATAGTTGGGGGTAAGTATTCTAGGCTCTTCCACATACTTCGCAAGCTCTATAACTCGAATAGGATTAACTTTATAAGAATTCTCATCCACTTTATTATCATACTTTTCTTTTTCTAACGTCGTCTTTTCTAGTAAAGCCTCAGATACAAAATAACAATCCTCATCAGGCTGATAAATACAGCCAAAGCAATTTCCTCTTCTAGCATCAATTTGTGCTAGCACCCTACCCTTTAATCCACTAGCCATTAATTTTAAGGTAGATATTGCATAAAGTTTAATTTTAGGTTCTAAGGTAGCCAACATTTTCCCAACCGTAACAGCCATACGTACACCTGTATAAGAGCCTGGACCAATACCTACAATCACTTTATCAATTTCAATTAAATCCATTCCTGCATTTAAGCAAACCTTTTCTACCTCAGCCAAAATCACACGTGCATGATCATGCTTTCCTGGCAAATAAGACTCATAAAGAATCTTTCCATCTAAGCATAAGGCCGTATATAATATATTTGTTGCTGAATCTAAAATCAAAGCTTTCATAATTGATTTAATACCTCCTCATAGCGAGCTCCCTTAGCCTCTATTTGGATGACTCTATGCGTATCATCCACACGCTCTAGTTCAATATATAAAAATTCTTTAGGTAGAAGTTCTTCTACTTGGTATGGCCATTCAATTACACAAACCCCATCACCTTCAATGAACTCCTCTAAATCAAAATCTGTGTTTAAGCCATTAAGACGATATAGATCTAAATGATATAAAGGACACCTTCCCTTATATTCTTTGACAATCGTAAAGGTTGGCGAGTTAATTATTTTGTTTATACCTAGTCCTAAGCCAATTCCTTTAGTTAAAGTTGTTTTTCCAGCAGATAGGTTTCCCACCAATAGTACAACATCTTTTGCATGCAATAGTTTACCTATTCTTTCGCCTAATAAAATTGTTTCCTCTACACATTTTATATCAAATCTCTTTTGCATAGTAAATCACCTTATATAAGTATACCACAAAAATGACAAAAAGAAAAAGCCCTTTTACGAGCATTTTCAACCTAAAAAGATAAAACAGAATCTTCTTCCTTAGCCAATTTAGAGACTTTCTTTGCATGTAGTATGACAACCTCAGCCTCAGCAATATTTGAATATTCATGAAAAACCTCACACTCCAAGAATATACAATCTCCAATTGCTACTAACTCCTTAACATTCTTAACCTCATAGCCAAGGAATTGGATATCATCCTCACAGCATGTCATAACATTTCTACCTACAACAATAGAGTCCTCTAAAATATCTCTAACAAACGTTTTAAATTTAATTGTTTTTCCTAAATACTTCTCATAATTATCAAAAACATCTATATACCATGTAGGATAATCAGTATCCTCTAATATGATAGTATCTTTGGTTATATCATAGGGTAAATCCTCATCTAGCATAGAAGTTAATTGCCCATTTTTACCTTCAAAGCCGATTTGACATTCTTGGTTTAAGGCTCTTATTTGTCTACGATACAAACCCAAATCTGTTACTCCATCACAACGATTAAATATGATTAAAGAAGAAAGCTTTACTAAATTGTTAAACACCTGTCGCATATTATTAAAATAAAGTCCAAAGGTAGATGCATCAATCAATGTCACCTGCTGATATACTGGCATATATTCTGGAAATTCCAAATTTTCCATTGTATAAAAGCTATTATATTCTAAAACGATTTGAACTGGTTTATATTTTTCATCCAATTTAAATAGCAATTCTGCAGATAAATCTGTTTCTTTTTCTATTTGATGAAGATTCACCTCATATTCCTTTAGCCAAGCCTCCTCATACTCTACTTCACCCTCTTCACAAACAATGAGTAATGTAGACCCAGCTTGATAAGAAACATTGTTTTCTATAATTTCTTTAATTAAAGTGGTTTTACCACTTTCTATTAATCCATTAACAATAAATATAGGCACCTCAACCATAAGCTATCCTCTAAAATAAATCTTTAATTTTTTGAGCATTCAATTCAGAACCAATAATACAAATTTTTCCAATTGGTCTTGCCTGACAAGGAATTAAATTTACTTCCTCAGGAGTTAAATTGAATTCAAACCACGTTCCGTTCAAATCAGATAAAACACCCTTAGCACGCACAACTAAACCATGCACACCTGTAGCAATCTCGTCTAATAATTTCTCAAATCGTTTCAAATCATACCTCTTAACAGTTTCAAAGCCAATGGATGTAAAAATCTCTTCTGCATGGTGGTGATGGTGATGCCCACAGCCACACTCTTCCTCATGATGATGGTGTCCACAGCCACACTCTTCCTCATGATGGTGATGCCCACAGCCACACTCTTCTTTATGGTGATGATGCTCACAGCCACACTCTTCCTCATGATGATGGTGTTCACAGCCACACTCTTCTTTATGGTGGCTATGCTGCAAATCTGCTAATAATTCAGCCATAAAATCATCCTGTATACCTTCATAAGACTTAAATAATTCCGTTTCACTTAGTTGATTTAATGGTGTGGTAACAATTACAGCATGTTCATTATATGATCTAACGATTTCTAAGGCCTCTTTAATTTTATCCTCTTTGGCAATATCTGTTCTTGATAATATAATTGTATGAGCCGACTTAATTTGATCTAAAAAGAATTCACCAAAATTTTTTGCATACATTTTAGCTTTATTTACATCTACCATACAGACTAAAGCATTTAAATATTCTGTCAGCTTAGCATCAGACACTGCTTGAATAACATCAGAAAGCTTTCCTACCCCTGATGGTTCTATTAAAATTCGATCTGGATGAAATTTTTCGATTACTTCTTGTAGTGATTTAGAAAAATCACCAAATAAGCTACAACATATACATCCTTGGGAAAGTTCCTTAATATCAATCTTTGTATCTGCAAGTAAATCTGAATCTACAGAAACCTCTCCAAATTCATTTTCAATTAAAACTACCTTTTCATTTTTGATTTTTGAATCTAAAAGACGCTTGATAAACGACGTTTTTCCTGCGCCTAAGAATCCTGAAATTATATCTATTTTCATATTTAACTTCTCCTTTTTTCCATTACCTTAATTATTATATATCAAATGCTTTATTTTTTAAAGTTTTTAAATTCATTTCTATTCCCCCAGCCAATAGAAAATAAAAATATACAAAGTAAAAATAGGCTTATCCAATATAAATTCAAATCTAATACTGTATTAAAAAATATAAGTAAGCCTGCATCAAGTGCCGTGTATAAGCCTGCCAAAAATAGTGCCATAGGAATTGCTAACCAAAGTTTACTCGTAGAATATCGAAGATATGTGCTAAATACAAAAAACAAAGAGAAAACTAAGCCATTTACAGAAATTCCAGAAATATAATAAGGGGGAAGCAAGTAAATTGTGACAAGAAATATACTGATAGCTCCTAAGCTTTGGATCAAATATACATACCATTTTTTAATATAGGATAAGCCTAGCAAAACTGATATACCTAAAAGAACATAGCTATATCTATAGTCCAAGCTTACACGAAAAAAGTGGATACCAAATAAAAAGGTTAAAATGATACTAATACAAAGAATTCCAAAATTTATAATAGGATTCAACAACTTATGGATGTTGATCTTCTCTCCTTCTAGAGGCATAACATAATAATTTCTTTCCTGTTTTGTTGGCTCAATGTCCACCTTACCAAAAAAAGGATCAGAAGTAATAGCACAATCTAAGGATTCATAAACTCTTTTATCAAGGGAATACTCAAGGTTTTCTTGCCAATTGGTTTCATCTAAAGTAATATAGATAATTTGTTTACGCAGAAATGTAGCTGACTCTAGTTGTGATTTTACCCAATCATCGATTAAACAAGACTCACTCAGCAAACATAATATCAGTTTTGAGTTTGAAATTTGCTCAAAAATGGTACTTTTCCAGTTTGCCCCTATAGGAACAAACTGGTCAAACCAAACGGAGTATCCTTGAGCTTTCAATACTCTATAATATTCAATTGCTTTGGCACGATTATGTACCTTATAGGATATAAATATGTCATTCATATTGAAAACTCCTTTTTTCTTACTCAACCGATTTTAAAGATTCAACCATCTTTATTTTTCTCATTTTAGGAATAAAAAATAACAATACAATGCCAACAAAAATAGCAGTGATTAAAAATGCATATAAGAAATTTATTCCTGATATCGTAGAAGGAAAGCATTGTCCAGGACTAGAAATCTGCTGCATAATAAATATATTTAGCAAAGGTCCTAGTCCAAATCCGAATAAGATACCAAAAACACTCATCATTATAATTTCTCTATAGATATACCCTAAAACTTCAATTTTTTGATAACCTAAAACCTTTAAGGTTGCTATTTCCTTAATTCGTTCATTTATATTAATATTGGTAAGGTTATAAATCACAATGGTAGCAAGTAAGCCTGAACAAAATATAATCAATAAAATTACGAGCTCTGTTCCATTGGTTAATGTCATATATAGCTCCTTTGAGGAAGCTAAATCTACTACAGAATTAATCTCGTTTGTTTCATAAATTTTTTGGACAATTGTATCATAGCTCTCTTTATCCTTAGGTCCTAGCTTTACTAGCATCGTATTATTAGATTCATTTGATTTGCTTGTAATAATGTAATTGCCTATATAGTTTTCAAACACACTACTTACAATAAATTCTTTTCTTTTTGAATTTACCTCAATTTCTATTTTACTATTTTTTTTCAAATGAAATTTATTTGCCAAATCAGAAGATATAATTACACCAGCTTGAGGTAATTCATCTACATTTAAATTCATATAATCTAAAATCATAGAATCTGTATATAGTATAGATACCTCATACTCTTTATTCTCCTTAACTTTTCCTTCTTCCTGATAAAGGTAAAGCATAGTGCTATCTGTTAAATAATCTAAATGTACCTCTTGTTTAATACCCAAGCTAAAATCATAGGTTAAAACTTTTTCATATTGAAGCTCAGAAGATCCACTGAGCGAATCTTTTAAGCCTAATCCTACAAGCATCAAGCCTGTACAGCCACCAATTCCAATGACCATCATAACTAAATTTCTCTTAAAACGGAATACATTGCGTATAGAAGATTTGTATTTAAATTTTAATTTTTTCCAAAAAATTCCTATTCTTTCTAATAAAATTCTTTTTCCCGCTCTAGGAGCCTTAGGAACTAATAATGCATTAGGCTTTTCTGATAATGCTTTTAAACAGACTGCTAGCATCACGATAAAAATAGTTACACCCATTGAAATTGAAGATAATAAAACACACCATGAATGCCATCTAAAAACACCAGTAGGTAATTGAAATAAAGAGTTATATGCATAGTAAACTACCATAGGAATTCCATATACACCTAATAATAAGCCTCCAGCCGAACCTATCAAACAAGCAAAAATTGCATAAATTAAGTACTTATTTAAAATTCTAGCATTTGAAAAGCCTAAGGATTTCAACGTACCAATAGCACCTCTATCCTCATAAACAAGCCTTGTAATAGAGGTTAAGGCAATTAAGGCAGCTATAAAAAAGAAAAAGAAAGGAAAAATTATGGCAACCTTATCTACTTTAGTAGAATTTTCATTAAAAGCAATATAGCTTAAATTACTCTTTCTGTTTAGGACATACCATTTCAATTCTGAGAATTGTTCATCTACCTTTTTTTTGATGTCCTCCTTTTGAGAATCTAATATTTGGTCTATCATAGAAGAAGGTATAGAAGGATTAGCTTCTAAAACCTTACGCGCTTCTTTGAAAGCCTCCTCGTATAAGCTATTTAGTCTTTGATCTAAATAGCTAAAGGATAGATCTGTTAATCGCTTTTCAAAAGGTTCAATATAGGAAAAATATTCTTTTTTAAAGGAATGACGTTTATCAGCACCCTTAAAAGTAATTGCAATATCTGTAATTGGAAAATTATTACCTATTGTATATAGAACTACATCAAGAATACCATTCCCTATCTGTGTATTCTCTTGCATACGATAATAATAAACTGGCGAATTACAAACACCTACAATCGTATAAATTTCATCATCTATCTCTATTTTGTCTCCTATTGGATTTTTATCTAAAAATATGCCTAAATTCTGAACAACACATTCTATACTAGAGGTGGGCATTCTTCCTAAAATTATCTTTTTTTGATTTAAACTGGTTGTCTCTTCTGTACGAATAACCCGAGTAGATACCTCTTTAGTTGCATAGGTTCCCATAGAATCTATCGAAGCGTATCCTTCTATCTTTTCAATCTCTTGAATATCCCCTGCTAAAGAGGTAACATCATTACTAGAAAATCCAATCGTGCTTTTTAATAGAACATCATACATATCATATTCATCATAATATTTATCCATAGAATCCTGTAGGTCAGGCGTGGAGGATAGGAGTCCTATTAAAAAGCCTACACCTAATGCTACAATTGCTACTATAGCAATTAATCTTGTGAAATTTTTTTTGAAATCTCTAAAAATGGTTTTTATGAATGTTTTTTTCATAAAATCACCACTCAATCTCTTCTATAGGCAAAGGATTTTCATTATAATATTCTTCTACCACTGTACCGTTTTTTACCCGAATCACATGATCCGCCATCTTAGTTAGGGCAGCATTATGTGTAATTACAATTACCGTTTTAGATTGGTTTCTACATGTATTATGTAAAAGCTTTAAGATGCTTTTTCCTGTTAAATAATCTAATGCCCCTGTAGGCTCATCACATAATAAGATCTTTGGATTTTTAGCTATTGCGCGAGCAATACTCACTCTTTGCTGTTCGCCTCCAGAAAGCTGAGCGGGAAAATTGTTAAAACGATCCTCTAATCCAACAGACTTTAAGGTCTCCTTAGGATCTAAAGGATTATCACTGATTTCTACTGCAATTTCTATATTTTCTAATGCTGTCAAGTTCGGCATTAAATTATAAAACTGAAAAACAAAGCCCACATCAAATCTTCTATAATTGGTAAGCTCCTTTTCTTTCATTTGACTTATTATAGAACCATCCACAATAATGCTGCCTGAATCGCAGCTTTCCATTCCCCCTAAAAGATTTAGTATGGTTGTTTTTCCTGCACCAGAAGGACCAACTATAACACAAAATTCCTTTTCTTTGATAGAAAAAGATATTTGATCATTTGCTATTATTTCTTGATTACCCATAACATATTTTTTCGTTACATTCTCAAAAGTTACAAATTCCATAGTATGCCCTCCTATCAATATTAAAATATATAAAAATATTTTTTCATTCCAAAATAATTATATCATAAAATTATGGGATTTTTTTGTAAATTATAATAAACTAAAAAAATTCTGTATTTTTATTAATATCTAAAGTAAAAAAGCATGAACCCTCTTAGATATTAGCATTTCTTTTATAGTTTTATAAAAAAGAATGGCTTTATTCGCCATTAATTTAAATCTAAGCTTTTAATATAATTTTAGATAATCCTCTACTCCATAAAATAGACTGTGTGCTAATTTATATTGATATTCCTCTGACTGTAATAATGCGAGCTCCTGTTGATTTGACATAAACCCACATTCAACGATACAACAAGGCTTTGTCACTTTATTTAAAAGAAAAATATTATCTCTTTTGACAATTTGTCGATCCGTATTTTTTAAATAGGCCTTTAAATTAAATTGCATTCGCTCTGCTAGCAGCTTATTTAATTCATTTGTTTGACTATAGAAAACCTGTGCTCCTCGATATTTTTCAATATTGAATTTGTTCATATGAATGGAAATCGCTAAGCATGCAGTAGAGGTATTAATCATATTTACACGTTTAATCATATCTTCTTTTTTAATAAATTCATCTTCACTTAAATCATCCTCTGTTTCTCTCGTCAACAAAACATGGACTCCATTTTCTTCAAAAACCTCTTTCATTTTCTTAGCAATTTGTAAAGTTAACGTAGATTCCTTTACTTCTCCTATGCTTGCTCCACCGTCAACACCACCATGTCCAGGGTCGACAAATATAGTAATTCCTTGTTCAGAAGGCGTTTGAGCTACAGCTATAAATATACTTGCAGCTAAAACAATCAATAAGGTTAAAACAGATAACTTTTTCATAGTATCACTCCACTTTACTTTATTCTCTAATATCTAGTTTTATAACTTAGGTAAAGCATTCCCATAAAAACTAATTGAAAAACATTTTAAAAAAATTAAATCTCAGTTTTACAATAAAAAAACCATAAAGATTTTATCTCCTTATGGTAATAAATTTTATACATCTGAATCCTCTTTCATTGGCGTAGATGTTGTTAAGCCAACCACATCTTCAACAGGTAAGCTAAAGGCTATTCCTTGAGCGGGAGTATTTAACCCCACATTTTTATAAATAGCGTGCAAAATTTCATCCTTAATTTCAGTTTTAACTAAAATCATAACTATTTCTTTTTCTGGCTGAATCGATATATTAAAAAGCTTTTCGGCATCTTCTCTAGCAGTGCCACGGGCGCTAAGAACTGTTCCCCCTCTTGCTCCACACTCTCTTGCAGCAGACATGACACTATCAGAAAAGCCTGCATCAACTATACATAAAATTAATTCATTTTCACCTTTCATTTTACTCACCTCTAATTCCATCAACTGTATTACTTAAGAATTGATAAATCATTACACCTATAACAGAGGAAATAGGAATCGTAAAAGCTATTCCCTTTCCATTTTTAGTTTTAAAATATTTATCCTCATAATCTGCAAAAATTTTTTTGATTTTCTCTTCCTGAACGATACTGATAATGACCGCCTTTCTCCCTTCTGATAATCCTAAATATTGTAGCATCTCAGAAGGTGCAGTCCCTTTTCCATATATTACAGTTTGCAAATTTACCTCATATCCCTCTAAGGTATCTAAATAAAAGTCAGCCTTCGCACGCTCAACAATAGTAATCAAAATCTTTAGACGCTTAGGTGCTGTTAGTCCTTCTTCTTTTATTGGGGTAATTTTTTTTAATTTACTCGTCTTTTCTTTATTCATAACCTTCACCTACATAAAACGAATAATTTGCTCATCATCAGCACTAATAATTTTCTTCATTCTTGTCTTTTCTTTCATTTTCTTTACAAATACTGCCTTAAAGCCTAAAAGTTGAATCGTAATTAGTGGAGTCATCGCAACCATAGCAACAATTCCGAAAGCATCATTTAAAACCTTATCTGGTCCTTCATATAAGGTGATACATGCCCCTATAGCAAATGGTAATATGAAGCTTGAGGTAAGGGGTCCAGAAGCAACACCACCTGAATCAAAGGCAATTGCTGTATACATTCTAGGAACAAAAAAGGATAATCCTAAGGAAATAAAGTAGCCTGGAATAATATAAAATAATATAGAAAAATCACAAACTAAACGGATCATAGATAAACATATAGAAATTCCAACTCCAATTGCTAAAGCTAAAAGCATGGCTCTTTTAGAAACTCCACCATTTGTAATTTCTTCAACCTGTTTATTTAAAACATGAACTGCTGGCTCAGCAAGAACAACAACAAATCCTAAAACAAAGCCAAAGCCTATTATAAATGCAGGGTGAAACTCTGCAATGCTTTTTCCCATAATATAGCCAATTGGCAAAAATCCAATATTTACAGCTGTTAAAAATATGACTAGTCCAACAAAGGTATATGCAATTCCTATACCAATTTGAATCAACTTCTTCTTTGGCAACTTGATAAAAATTAATTCTATAATCATAAAGAAGACAACAATTAAGCTTAAAGCTATAATTACCTCTTTTGAAACACTCCCCATCGTTTTAAATAGGTTACCAAAGAAATCCTTATTTACTTCATAATTAGGATCAGCATAAGGAATATCTCCCTTCATAGCAATTCCCAATAACAACACAGCCAAAATAGGACCAACAGAGCATAGAGCAATTAGACCAAAGCTATTTTCACTAGCATTTCTTCCCCCAATAGTAGCAGCCACTCCAACTCCTAATGCCATTATGAAAGGAACGGTAATAGGTCCTGTTGTTACACCACCTGAATCAAAGGCTAAGGATAAAAAGTTCCCATTTCCACTTAATATAACTAAGGATGCACATGCAAACATTAGCATATAAAAAAACATAAGCATCATGGATAAATCTCTTTTAAATATGATTTTAAGAATAGCTAATACCAAAAATAGCCCTACACCCACACCAACAGAAAGCATTAAAGCTAGTGGGTTAATTACCTCTGATACTTGAGCAGCTAAAACAGATAAATCAGGTTCTGCAATCGTAATCAAAACTCCCATAATAAAGCAAACAACGACAATAATTTTTACCTTTTTTGATTTCATTAGCGATGCACCCACCTGCTCTCCCATAGGCTGCATCGCTAAATCAGCACCTAAATTAAATAAACCAATTCCAAGAATTAGAAATATTGCTGAAACAATAAATACAATAAGCTCATAATTAGTCAAATGGACTAAAGGAGTAAAATATAAAATGATTACAATAATCGTTACTGGTAGTACAGACATTAAAGCTTCTTTAATCTTTAACCATAATAATTTTAGCATTTTATCAACTCCTTTATATCTTTAATTATTTTAACAAATTGTGCAATAAATTACAAGAATTCTCTTCCAGTTTTCCATATAATTTAAGAGATTATTTCCGTATCTTCTCTTTTATATTTCTCTATTAAAGGTTCTAATTCATTAAAATCTGAATAATCTAAATTGTGAAGAATTGCTTCTAATGCCTTAGCTTCCTGCTTAGTCAAACCATTATCCAATAATTTAAAAGAAAGTGTATTTTCTATGGATTTTAATGTAATTCTTTGAAGGAGATTTAAGCGCTTTTTATTTATACCACCTGACAAATAAAAAAACTCTCCATAAATTTGATTATACTCTTTTATGCGAAAAGCTGTTTCCATGGTATTTGGAAATATCCCTGTAGCTGCAACACTCTCTACATGATAATAGCAAGCCTTATCATAGCCAATAACCTTATCCTCTTTTATCCAACTCATATAAAGTATGGACGTATTTCTTTTTAAATATTTCTTTGCTTTTTTCAAAGAATAATAGGGTAAATTCAATTGACCTGCCAGCTCCTTAGCATATGCTAGCGTATGACCACATTTTGATGAATAAACAATAGCTTCTATCACAACAATCACTTTCCTTTATTATCATTATACACGATATTAAGCAAAAGAAAAATAAGTTCGTGCAATTCATTTATAAATAAGTTATAATAAAATTAATAAGAGGTGTTAGACAATGACTGAATATGTAAAACTATTTTTACCAAAAAGTAAAAAAGAGGTGAAAATAGAAATATCCTTACCAAGAAATGTCGAGGAGCATGCCACCTTTGATTCTGTCTATTTTTTAGATGGACAAAACGCATTTAAGGATTCTCATGCTGCTTACAATCGTTCTCTTCGCGCAACAAAATATTTAGGATATATGGCTTATATTACAAACCAAAGGATATTAGGGATTGCCATTCATAACGCAGGATCAGAAATGGGAAGAATCAACGAATACACTCCATTTCCTATTACCTATGCTGATGCTGAGGAATGGAAAAAACAGGATGTTTCTATATGTCATAAATTTTGTGAGGATTTCATTCATGTTATCATTCCTTATATTGAAAATCGTTACAATACAACAAAAAGAAGATTCATTTATGGTTCCTCCTTGGCAGCTATGACAGCAATCTATTTAGGCTATAAATATGATGCATTTGAGGGGATTGGAGCATTTTCTACGGCAACCTTTTTGTGTAAGGAGGCTGTAGATAAATTTTTAGAAGCATACTTAAAGCCTCAAGTGAAATTATTTTTGTATGTTGGAAAAAAAGAATCCTCTGATGGCTCCTATGACCAAAGGTTATATTATACTACTAGCTTAGAATTATATAAAGCCGTTAAAAAAAGAAATGCAAAAGCACGACTAGTCGTAAGCGATAGTGGTATACATTCTGAAGCCACCTGGGAAGAGCAGCTTTTAGATTTCTTTAGTTTTATGTATTTTGAAGACATCATTTATCACAAATAAAATGAACAAGTTATTATTAGTTGATGGTAGCAATCTGTTATTTCAAATGTTTTATGGGATGCCTTCTCGCATTTTGAATCATAAAGGAAAGCCTATTTGGGGTATTCTTGGCTTTATAGGCGCTCTATTAAAAATGATGAACCATATTCAGCCAACACACATTTTAGTACTCTTTGATGGCGAGCACGAAAATACAAGAACTGAATTATATCCTGAATATAAGGCAAACCGCATAGACTATTCAGCGATTCCCGAGGAAGAAACTCCCTTCTTTCAATTGAACGATATCTATAGAGCCTTAAGCCACCTTAATATTAAATTTAAAGAAATAACAGATAACGAAACAGATGATTACATTGCCTCTTACGTTGCTAAATATGAAAAGCAAATATCTATTGTGATAGCCTCATGGGATAGCGACTATTTTAGTCTAATTTCTAAGAATGTTTCTATTTTACGATATCGAGGAAAAAAGAGTTATCTTTGTGATATTCCCTATCTCCAAAATAAATTAGGAATAGTCCCAAAGCAATATAGCTTTTATAAAGCATTAGTAGGAGATGCCTCTGATCATATAAAAGGAATACATAAAATTGGTCCTATTTCAGCAGCACGAATTGTGAATTCCTATTCTTCTGTTGAGGAGCTTTACTTAAATTTGGAAAATGACCCGCAAAAACATCTCCTCCAAAACCAAAAAGAAAAATTGTTGCTTAATCAAAAATTAATCGAATTTCAAAACACTTTGCTTGTACCTTATGAATTAGATGAGCTTTACTACAAAAATAAAGAAATCAAAACAATAGAGGTTCTAAAAGCAATTTCTGTTTTAGCATAAAAAAGCCTTAAGCCGTTTTTAATCGGATTAAGACTTTTTTATTATTTATACTGCAAAAGTTATTTCTATAGAATCAATATAGGTATTTCCTGTTGCCTCTAAAACAATAGTAGTAGCTTGTTCACAATAAATTGTGCTTGTCCCACTTGTAGCACCAGTTCCATTAATACTGTAATTTGAATCATAGAAATTAATTTTTACACTTGCTCCTGCTGCAACAGTAAATTCTATCTTTGTACCTTGGTTAACTTGAGCCCATTGCTGTCCTCTAGGTGCAAACTTACCTGCTGTTGCATCTATATAGAAGATGCCTTCAAAGCCTGCAACTGTATTAAAGGTATTCACTATCTTATTTGGATATTCTCCATCTGTTCTAAAGCTATAGGTTACATCCTCTGATACAGGATAGGTAATCCCTATCTGTGCAATATAGTTTCCACTATTCCCAGTTATAGCAATTGTACAATCACTATCTACTACAAATTTTTTAGGTGCTGTACATACTTCTAAGTTTTCGTCAGTTGATTTTCCTATAGTGAAATTACCATACGTTTTATATGGAACAACATAGATAATAGCACCAGCCTTTACATCAAAGGTTATGGTTCCCGTAAATGCAGAATTATCTCCATTTCTTGTTATATTTGCGGCATCATAATTAACTCTAGAGTTTGTATAACCGTTATCCTTTGTAAAATCAAGAGTAGTATCTACAGTAATTGCAGGATCTGCATCTGCTCCCTCATAGGTAACCGTGTAGGTTTTAGATAATTCTCCTACAGTAATTGTAATCTCATACACACCTGCAGTATCCTTATCTACGGCATGTGAAACAGTGTACTCATCACTAGTTAAGGTTAGGACTGAAGAATCAGAATAGGTTGCATTTACAATAAGCTCACCTACACTAAACTCTTCTCCTACCATAAACTCAGTCTTAGGATTTGATAAACTAATAGATTCCAATACAGGTGCTTGTGGAGCTTCTTGATCTAAGCGCAAAATAATCTGTGCTAAATATAATTCCCCTGTAGATTCAATAACTACATCCTGTGCCTCGACAAAATATTTTGTAAATGTATCTGCAACTGTAGCCACTCCATTTATAGTGTAAGGATGATAATTAGGATATGTCGTAATGGTTACTGAGGTCTTAGCTTCCACATGGAACGTTACTAAGGCACCCTTCTTTAAATTCACACAACCAGAATTTGCATTATAAGCTATATTTCCATTTGTAGCATCTAAGGTCATCTCGCCAAAGCTTTGCGTAGATCCACTAAGAGATAATGTTGTATCTACATTATAGTTTGTTCCTGTTAAAGATTCCTTTGATGGGTTAAAGTTATAATAAATATTTGTATCTACTACTGGCTGGGTAGAAGCTGGATCCCATGCATTCGTATAGGATACCTTTCCATTCGTTGTACCAAAAATTACAGAATAATCTGCATATAATTGTGCAGCTATAGCATCAGTTAAAACCGTAACACCAGCAATAGAGGCTGTAATACTACCAGCTCCCGTATTGTTATATTCTGTAAACTTAACTGTAGCATCTGTTGGTTTACCATTCATGGAAACATAACGTTCATTTTTACTAGAACCAAAGAATGGCTTGGTTGAAATATGACCATCCAAGGTAGAATTCATTACCATTACTGCTGCATAAGCACCCCAACAACGACCAATTGCTGTATTTTTATTTGCAACAACATCTGCATCAGCAGTGAACTGACATCCATCAAAAATTGCTCCATAAACAACATAGTCATCAGCACCCTTATTGCTTCCCTTAAATGCTGTAATGTAACCACCATCTGTTTTTCCATTGGTAATAGAATGGATTTCACAATTTTTAAAGTAGGTCGTATTATTTGTACCGAAAATAAAATCAGTAGTACCAGAAATGTAGGTATCCTCTATTAGCTGACGACCAGTAAATAGCTCAATGGTATCCTGATAGCCAAGAAGCTTACAATCCTTCATAACAAATTGATCTGCTTGAACCAATAAAGCTAAGGCTCTATGCTCTGCATATCCTGGACCTAAATCTTTGTCAAACACACTAAGACTATTCCAATAATTAGAAATTGTAACACCTGTAATCAACATATTTGTTGCTTTTTCACGAACATTAAAGGTTGAACAAGAATCTGTCGTTTGAACATAACCTGATTCATCTGGGATTCCATATAAAGAATTCCATTCTATGATCGTTTCTTCCTTACCAGCACCACGAAGTTCAATATTTGGTAAGGTTACTTCTAGTTTTTCTCTATATGTACCTGCTGAAAGAAGAATTAACTTTTTCTTCGCATTATAATTTGTTCCTAAATTCTCTAAATAATTTAATGCCTGTTGAATTGTAACAAAGGTATTAAATCCGTCTACTACCGCCCCTATAGTTCCAGTATAATTACCATCAACCTTTATTTGAACGGCATCATTGTTCATAGAAGGTTCTGTTGAAACAACATGTACCTTAAAGGATTCTGTTACAGTATTTTCATTAGAGGTAACAGAAACATAAATTACTTTTTCACCCTCAACTGTACTATCAAAGCCACTCGTATTGATAACAAAAGCTGTTTCTGGTAATAAGAATTCCTTTGTTTTACCATTAAAGGCTGTCAAAGCTTTAACAGATAAATAAGAAGGATTAAACTCTTCATTTAATTTATAGATTCTCTTGACTGTTTGATTAAAATAAACTCCATTGTTCTGTGAGGTATTTCCAATTTTTTCTGTTGCATTAAAGCCTAGCTCAATACCCTCAAGCTCATATACTGTAACCTTTATAATTTGTGGCTCGTACATCTTATATTGAACTAAGATATCATATTCTCCAGCTACATTTGAAAAAGCTGAAGCATCAATTGTTATATTTGTATCTGTAAGAGGAAGAGGTTCTGTTCTTCCATTTCCATAAACACGATTTAATTGAATTGCTGAAGCATCATATTCTTGTCCAGCAATGTATTCGATTGTTCCAGGAGCAACAATTTCAAAGCCACTTTCAGCAGCCTCCTCTAAAGCACAAACCATTTCTGCTTTAAATATATCACTTGTTCCTGATGGACGTGTAATCATATATTGACCTTTTACAACATCTAATTCTAAGCGAACTATTGGAGAAGAGGCAATTGTACCTTCATATTGAATTGTTTCTGTAGTTCCATCAGGCTTTGTCAAAATAATCGTTTGATATTGAGCACTACTTGATCCATTTTGAATCCAAATATAAAGCTTACCTTCACCTGGAGCGTCTATGATTAATTTATCACTCGTAGCTCCTAATTTTATTGATTTTATAAATGTGAACTTCTCTCCTGTGATTGGATCATACCAATCTCTTGTTCTTGAACGAACCTCCGTATTGGCTCCAATTGTATATTTATTTACAATGAGATCTGTAGGAGATTTTCCTACTGTTAAATCAGAGGTAGATAGGGTATAGATTACCTCCTCAAAGCCCTCTTTAATTTCCCATTTCGCATATAAAGTAACATCCTCCGTCAACTCTTTACCAGCCTCAGCTGCAATAGTTAGATCCTTATCTAAATACCAGCCTTTAAAATTACAACCTATAGATGTTGGGGTTGGAAGTTCCTCAGGTAAGGCTGTTACTGTTATATCCTCTAAGCATTCTCCATAATTATTCATATAGAAGGATACCGTATAAAGTCTACTCCACTTTGCATATAAGGTTAAAGACTCGTTTACTGTATTTTCTCCAAATTTCCATTCGGTTACACAATTAGGCTCTTTGAACCAACCAGCAAAAACAAATCCTTCTCTCGTTGGATCCTCTGGTTTTGCCACTAAGGATCCTTCCTTTACCGTTTTAGATTCAACCGCTGTTCCTTCTTGGCTATCGAATTCAACTATATAAGTGGCTGCTGGTTTAGCTTCCCATTTGGCAAATAAAGTCAAATCCTTATCCACTACATCTGTATCAAAGTTCCATACATTTGTACATCCAGCTTCCTTATACCATCCCTTAAAGATATATCCCTCTCTTGTTGGGTCTTCTGGCTTTGCCACCTTTTTCCCTTTCTCTACTTCCTTAGCAGATACCTCGGTTCCTTTCTGGCTATCAAACCTTACTGTATATTTCTCTGGCGCTGGTGCTTCCTTCTTTGTCCACTTCGCATATAGCTTTGTGTTTGCTGTTATCTCCTCTCCAGCCTTTGCTTCTTTTGTTAATGCTGAATCATAATACCAGCCCCCAAAGGTCCATCCTTCCTCTTCTAGTGTTGGTAACGTTGGTAGCTTTGTTACCTCTTTTACCTCTTTTGGTGCTTCTCCATGTCCATTATTCTCAAACGTCACCGTATAGGTTGTTACCTCTACTGGTGGGTTTGGTGGTGTTGGATTTGGGTCATCTGTTTTACATGCTGCTAATCCTAGCGTGGCTGCAGCTAAAATAGACAAACTTAAAACCAATTTTCTTTTTTTCATCTATTATACTCTCCTTTTTAAATAATGAAAACGTTTTTCAACTTTTATTATATAATAACGATATTTTTCTGTAAAGTATAATTTTTTAAAAAAAGATAGAATTTTTCATAAAAAAAAGGTAGAAAAAGACCTAAAATTCTTTTCTACCTTTTTATTTATAATATGAATTATTTAGACAAAAACTCATCAATTGCCTGTGCTGCTGTTTTTCCAGCCCCCATGGCCAATATGACAGTAGCTGCTCCTGTAACAGCATCACCACCTGCATACACTCTCTCTTTAGAGGTTAGACCTGTACTTTCTTCAACTATAATTCCACCGTGTCTATTTACTTCTAATCCTTGAGTTGTATCCTTAATTAATGGGTTAGGACTAGTTCCAATAGACATAATAACACAATCCACAGATAGTACATATTCACTACCCTCTATTTCAATTGGTCTTCTACGACCTTGCTCATCAGGTTCTCCTAATTCACATTTTTTAACTCTTATTCCTGTAACAAATCCATTTTTAGGATCATGTTTATCCTCAGGATTTTCATAGCCTAGGATTTCTACAGGATTTCTTAAAATTTCAAATTGAATGCCTTCCTCTAAAGCATGTTCTACCTCCTCTTTTCGAGCTGGTAATTCCTGCATAGAACGACGATAAACTATGTACACATTTTCCGCACCTAAACGTAAAGCCGTTCGTGCAGCATCCATAGCAACATTTCCACCACCAACAACTGCTACATTTTTCGCTTTAAGGATAGGCGTTTGAGAATCCTCTGCATAGGCCTTCATTAAATTAGAACGTGTTAAAAATTCATTAGCAGAATAAACTCCCTTTAAACTTTCTCCAGGAATTCCCATAAATCTTGGAAGCCCAGCTCCAGAGCCAATAAATACAGCCTCATACCCATCTGCAAATAATTCATCTATAGTTAATGTTTTTCCTATTACTACATTCGTTTCCACATCTACACCATATTGCTTTAATGTTTCAACTTCTTTTTTAACAATAGATTTAGGCAATCTAAACTCTGGAATACCATAAACTAAAACTCCACCTGCAAGATGTAAGGCTTCAAAAATAGTTACCTTATATCCTTTTTTTGCTAAATCTCCAGCACAGGTTAATCCAGAAGGGCCTGATCCCACAATAGCAACCTTATGACCATTAAAAGGTGGAACCTCAACCTTTCCCTCACTATAAGCGTTGTGGTAATCTGCAGCAAATCGTTCTAATCTACCTATTGCAACTGGCTCAAACTTAATACCTAAGGTACATTTGCTTTCACACTGACTTTCTTGTGGACATACTCTTCCACAAACAGCTGGAAGGCTTGAATTTTCAGAAATGATGCTATAAGCTCCTTCAAAATCACGTTCCTTCATTTTAGAAATAAATTCAGGAATAGATATATTTACAGGGCAGCCCTGAACACAGGGACGATTCTTACAATTTAAACAACGATTTGCCTCTAAAACAGCATCCTCTTCCCTATACCCTAATGCAACCTCTTTAAAATTTCTTGCTCTAATTTTAGGATCCTGAACAGGCATTTCATGTTTTTTTGGTTCTATAGCCATTATTTTACCTCCTCATTTAAAAGATTACAGCAATGATCACGCTCTTTATGTTCAAATTCCTGATACATATTAGATCTTTTTATTGCTTCATCAAAATCAACCTCATAGCCATTAAAATCTGGACCATCTACACAGGCAAATTTTGTCTTTCCACCAACGGTAAGACGACACCCTCCACACATACCTGTTCCATCTATCATGATAGGATTCATTGAAACGGTTGTTGGTATTCCAAATGGTCTTGTAGTAGCAACAACAAATTTCATCATTAGTAATGGTCCAATGGTGATTACCTCATCAAATTGCTCCTTAGCTTCTAAGGCTTCCTTAAGAGGTAAGGTAACTACACCCTTTCTACCATAGCTTCCATCATCTGTCATAATTGTAAGTTTGGTAGAGCAAGCCTTAAATTCTTCTTCTAAAATCAGCATATCTTTATTTCTAAATCCAATGATAGAATGAACCTCAACGCCAAGCTCATGGAATTTTTGTGCTAAAGGAAGGGCGATTGCACAGCCAACGCCTCCACCAACAATACAAACCTTTTTCATTCCCTCTGTCTTTGTTGGACAGCCCAATGGTCCAACAAAATCCTCAAGATAATCGCCTTCATTTTTCAAATTCAAACGCATCGTAGTCCCACCAACAATTTGAAAAATAATCTTAATGGTCCCAGCCTCTCTATCATATCCTGCAATAGTTAAAGGAATTCTTTCGCCATTGCTGTCCACTCTTAAAATAATAAATTGTCCTGCTTCTGCCTTTTTAGCAACCAGAGGGGCATAAATATCCATCATGGTTACCGTAGAATTCAATACTTTCTTTTTTACAATTTTATACATGCTTTAGCTCCTTTGCTATACCTAATATCCATATAATCATTATAGTATTGTTTCTATCGCAAGTCAATATTGAGCAGCTTTTCTTCTATATCTTTTAGATTTATTGACACTCCTAATTCTTTGAGGTAAAATATAAAGTAAGAAAAATGAAATGATAAAAGGAGAAAATAAAATATGGGATTTTTACAAGGTAAAACAGCTATTATTACGGGTGGAGGAAGAGCTAAGCCATTAAAGGATGGCAGTGCTGGTTCCATCGGCTATGGAATTGCAATTGCTTACGCTAAGGAGGGCGCTAACCTTGTCCTTACAGGCCGAAATGAACAAAAGCTTTTAGAAGCTAAGGAAGAATTAGAAAGATTATACAAAATCAAAGTTTTAACTGTAGTTGCAGATATCAATGCAGGTGCTGATAATGAAAATACCGTAAAAATGGTTGTTGAAGCAACGATAAAGGAATTTGGTCGCATTGATGTTTTAATAAACAATGCCCAAGCTTCTGCTTCAGGAGTAACTTTAGCAGACCATTCAACAGACCAATTTAATTTAGCTGTATATTCTGGTTTATATTCCGCATTTTATTATATGAAGGCTTGTTATCCCTATTTAAAGGAAACAAAGGGATCTGTAATTAACTTTGCCTCTGGTGCTGGATTATTTGGGAATTATGGACAATGTGCTTATGCAGCCGCAAAGGAAGGAATTCGTGGTCTTAGTCGTGTTGCAGCTACAGAATGGGGAAAGGATGGCATCAATGTAAATGTGGTTTGTCCATTGGCCTGGACATCACAGCTAGAACAATGGAAGGAATACAATCCTGATGCTTTTGCTGCGAATGTGCACATGCCTCCGATGGGACATTATGGAAATTCCGAATTAGAAATTGGTAGAGTTTGCGTACAGCTTGCTTCTCCTGATTTCAAATATATGTCAGGGGAAACACTTACCCTTGAGGGTGGAATGGGACAACGTCCATAAGTGATAATGAAATAAATTTAACATTATAAAAAGAGCTAATTGAGTAACATCATTCTAAATAGTACCCCAAGTCAAGGACACAATAAAAAAAAGATGTATTATTTAATTGGATTGTTCAATCCCCTAGGGGATTCGTGATTAAAAATTAATCATAATGAAGCTGACTGTACTACTGTACTCTCAGCTTTTATTCTTTTGTTTTGTAATGGTTTGCCTCCTTCAAGTAAGTATATCCTATATTCAACAGGTGTCATTTTATTTAAACTCCACTG
>Ga0209694_1000398_pt1 | contig 73846 bp, 53 predicted proteins | sample GluameincwithD2O_FD_187499 | JGI IMG/M metagenome (GOLD analysis project Ga0209694, IMG submission 187499) | Mouse cecum microbial communities from Vienna, Austria - Glucosamine amended microcosms incubated with D2O (SPAdes) (version 2) | ecosystem: Host-associated > Mammals > Digestive system >... | reverse complement strand
ACGCAACTGGAGACGGCACGAAGGTGAAAGTGAAGGAGACGGAAGTAATAGTAAGCGACAAGCAAGCCTTTGAGACGGCGAAGAAGATGGTGGACTTGAGAGACGACCAGATAGAGAGATATCAAGAACTTCTTAAAGAGCAACGCGCTATGAGAAGCAAGAAGTAAGAACAAATCAAAAATACAAAAGGCGGGAACATTTTCCGCCTTTTGCCATTATACTCATTTTGTCATTTCGACCCAAGCGGAGAGGCTTATCTGATTAAAAAGCCCCGACTAATTTAAGCAAGCATAATTTACGTTTGGTCAGGCAAATATAAAATGCGCCCCATAAGTTAGATACTTAAGAGACGCATTTTAAATTTTTTTTAGTTTAAGAAATAAGCACGCAGCCCAAAATTGCCAAAACGATATAAACGATTATGCAGATGTAAACCAAAATTCTAAACCATTTTTTCTTACCTCTTGCATAATAGTAAGCACCGAGACAAACGGCGATACCTAAAGCAATGTCCTTGACAAGATTGAGTACGTTCATTACTACGCCTCCGTTTTGACCTACCGCATTCAATATCAAATTGACAATGAAGATTACGATTGCCAATACGATTGCTATGCAGGCGCAAACGCCTATGAGTACGTTCATATTTGCTCTCACAGATCTGTTTTCGACTTTTTGAGCTGTCGATTTCTTTTTTGCCATATTAAAATCCTCCTAATTTTATTATATCAAATTTTAGCACACACTTTTGAATTTCTCAACAGTATTTGCAAATTTTTTTAAATTTTAATCGTTGTAGTTGTTATTTTTCGGTTCGCCAATATATTCTTTTGGCGAGACGCCTACGAATTTTTTGAATACTCTTGAGAAATACAGTTGGTCGTTGAAACCGCAACGCTCGGCTATCTCGTATATCTTCAGATTGTTTATATTACGCGAGAGTAAAAGTTTTTGGGCGGAATTGATACGCGTCTGGTTGAGAAATTGAAGGGGAGATACGCCTTTTTCTTTGATAAACTGTCTTCTGATATAATCTTTTGACAAGTCGAATTGACTGTAGATGCTGTCGATTGAAAAATTAGCGTCGTAAAAATTCTCTATTATTGCATTTGCAATTAGTTCTATATGTTGGCTTGTCTGAGAAGACCCGTCAAATTGGGATATGAATCCCAATATCAAGTCGGTAAACGCCATAATTATATTAGAAGAACATCCCGACATTGCAGAAAAATGTCTATAGCACATATCCATAGTAGTAAAAAGGTCTTTTTGTTGGTTGTCCTTGACCACGATTGCATTTTTGAAACTCGGCGTCCAGCCTGCGACTGTCATATGTATATTCTTGAAACCGGTTTGAGAAGTATTGCTATGCAAAGAATTGGGCGGAATTACTACTATTTCGTTCACATTATATTCAAGCGGCTTTGCATTCTCAAAAATTATCGTGCCACTTCCTGCAGTGCAGTAAATCAACTCCCAATAACTGTGTTTGTGCTGTTTTACGTCATAAGTTTTAAAATTTTTTCCAATATAATTGATTGCCGGCATAAAATATTTCCTCTCTTGTCACGTATTATTAAAATCATTATACACATAAAATCCTATTTTGTCCATAATTTTAATGTAAAAATAGTATTGTTTTTTTATACTCCGTATATTATAATAATCGTGTAATTGAGAAAATCATCGGATTGCTTTGTTAAAGCAACCTTAATACGAGGTAGTATATGAAAAAATACGATGTGTATCAAACGATAAAGAAGCAAGGCGTCGTCGTCGTAATAAGAGGCAACGATTTGCAAGAGGCAATCAAGACAGTCGAGGCTTGTTATAAGGGGGGGATCAAGGTGATAGAAGTCACTTTTACCGTTCCAAGAGCAGACGAACTTATTAAGATTCTTGTTGAGAAATACGCCGGCAGCGATATGCTCGTGGGCGCAGGTACGGTACTTGACCCCGAGACGGCTAGAATTGCTATGCTTGCCGGCGCTCAATTTATCGTCAGTCCGTCGCTCAACGTCGACACTATAAAGATGTGTAATAGATACGGAGTGCCGGTTATGAGCGGAGTTATGACTCCGACAGAGGCGCAGACGGCAATGGAGTACGGTGTGGATATACTCAAACTTTTCCCAGGAGACATTGCAAAACCTGCGGGACTAAAAGCCCTCAAAGGACCTTTCCCCAATGCAAATATTATGCCTACCGGCGGCGTCAGCCAAGACAATGTCGAAGAGTGGTTTAAGGTGGGCGCGTACGCTGTAGGCGCAGGTTCGTTTCTTACAAAGGACGCCAAGACAGGAGATTTTGACAAGGTGGAAAAGACTTGTAGGGCATTTGTAGAAAAAGTGCAGTCCATTATCGGAGGTAAAAACTAATGTCGAAGATTATTACCGTCGGCGAGATAATGATGAGACTTCAACCCGAAGGTTACAAGCGAATTATGCAGGCTGATTCTTTTGATATCGTCTTTGGCGGAGGCGAGGCAAATGTTGCGGTATCTTTGGCGCAATACGGCGAGGACGTGGCTTTTGTCACAAAACTGCCGTCAAACGCATTGGGAGACAAGTGCGTCAGAGAACTCAAAGGCTGGGGAGTGGATACGTCCAAGATTGTACGCGGCGGCAACAGAATAGGCATATATTTCTGTGAGAAAGGCTGTTCGCAAAGAGGCAGCAACGTCATATACGACAGAGCGGGAAGCGCTATCGCAGAAGTAGGCGAATACGACTTTGATATAGACGCAATGCTTGACGGAGCGCAGTGGTTGCACTGGACAGGTATTACCCCCGCGATATCGGATAATATGGCAAAACTTACCGCAAAGATACTCAAAGCCGCAAAGCAAAGGGGGGTGAGAGTGTCTTGCGATTTAAATTATCGCAAAAAACTTTGGAGCAAGCAAAAGGCTAACGAAGTGATGAGTGAACTTGTCAAATACGTCGACGTGCTTATCTCCAATGAGGAGGACAGCAAGGATGTCTTTGGTATCGAAGCAGACGGCACTGATATAAACGCAGGCGTGATTTCTGCAAAGGGATATGAGAGCATAGGAAGACAACTTATGGCAAAGTTTCCCAACATAAAATATGTTGCGTTTACCCTTCGCGAATCGGTATCGGCGTCTTGCAACGGTTGGTCGGCAATACTTATGGACGGTAAAAAAGTATATTCTTCCAAAAAGTATATGATAGATATCGTTGACAGAGTGGGCGGCGGAGATAGTTTCGGCGCAGGTCTTATATATTCTTTTATCAATAATATGAGCGCGCAGGACAGCATAGAATTTGCAGTTGCGGCGTCTTGTCTTAAGCACACCGTAGAGGGAGATTTCAATATCGCAAGCGTAGACGAAGTAAAAAAACTTGCCGGAGGTGACGGAAGTGGCAGAGTTCAGAGATAGAAGCGTCAATTTACTGGTTAGTAAATATTCAAAAAGGCTTTATGCAGAAGTTAAAGATTTGCCTATTATAGATTATCACTGTCATCTCTCACCAAAGGAGATATACGAAGATAAGCCGTTTGAAAATATAGGCGTTATGTGGCTTCAAGGCGACCATTACAAATGGCGTCTTATGAGAGGCGCGGGCGTTGATGAAAAATATATCACCGGCAGTGCAGATTGGTGGGAAAAGTTCTATCAATTTGCCAAAGTGGCAGGCACGGCGTACGGCAATCCCATCAAGGATTGGTGCGCGCTTGAGTTGAGTTTTTTCTTTGGAATAAATACTCCGCTCAACGAGGCTACGGCGCAGGACATATGGAATAGAGCAAACAAGGTCATTTCGTCTCGTAAACTTTCGCCGAGAAAGTTGATACGTATGGCAAACGTCGAGTATATCGCAACGACAGACGATCCTTGCGATACCTTGGAATATCACGACTTGATTGCAAAAGAAGGCAAACTCAACGCCAAAGTCGTTCCGTCGTTCAGGGTGGATAATCTTGTACTTGCAAGGGCAAGCGGATACGGAGAATATATTGCCAAACTCGGCAAGGCAAGCGGCGTAGATATATGCGATATTGCTACGCTTAAAGAAGCCATACTTAAGAGAATGGATTATTTTGTGGAGAGAGGCTGCAAGTTTTCCGACGTGGGCGTCGAGGGATTTCCCAAGCGCGTTGGGCAAGAGAGCGAAGTTGACGTTACTTTTAAGAAGTTGATTGCCTCGCAAGATGTCGACGATTGCGAATACGACGGCTTTTGGGGATATATGTATCTCTTTTTAGCCAAAGCTTACAAAGAGCGCGGAATGGTTCAGCAATGGCATCTTGCTGTTACGAGAAATTCCAATTCGCTTATGTTCGACAGTCTTGGAAGAGATATGGGATTTGATTGCGTAGGAGACGCATTTGAAGTCAAGTACGTCAAAAATATAATTGATATGGCAAATTCCAACGGTTGGTTGCCAAAGACGATAATATATACGCTCAATCCCACAATGTATTATCCTTTGGTTACAATGTGCGGAGCGTTTAGGGACGTTACTATAGGTATAAGTTGGTGGTTCTGCGATCACAAGAGGGGAATGTACGAGACGTTGCGTACTTTGACTGAACTGGGACATATCACTTCGCTTGTCGGAATGTTGACAGACAGCAGGAGTTTTTTGTCATATACAAGACACGATTATTACAGACAGATAGTATGCGATTTCCTCGGCTCGCTTATGGAGAGCGAAGAGGATATATACGCCGTCGAAGTGGCTCAAGCCCTTTGTTACGGCAATGCAAAAAAACTTGTGGAGGGAAAAAATGAGTTTTAAGATGACTTTCCGTTGGTACGGAAACGACGACAAAATCACGCTTGACAAGATAAGGCAGATACCTTGTATGACAGGTATTGTGTCTGCGATTTACGATACGCCTGTGGGCGAAGTGTGGAGCAATGAGTCGATACTTGCAATGAAGAAGCAAATCGAAGACGCAGGACTTGAGTTTGAAGTAGTGGAAAGCGTACCGGTACACGAGGATATAAAACTCGGCAATGCAAACGCTAAACGCCTTATCGAAAATTATAAAGAAAACGTCAGACGGCTTGGCAAAGCGGGCGTAAAATGTATTTGTTATAATTTTATGCCTGTGTTCGATTGGTTGAGAAGCAATCTTGCAAAGCCTCTTGCCGACGGCTCAAATGCTTTGGCATACGACCACGAAACGGTGTTGAACCTAAATCCATTGACAAGCGAGTTGTCTCTGCCCGGCTGGGATGCAAGTTATACAAAAGAGGGGCTTAAAGAACTGCTCAATCAATATAAAAATATTGACGAAGAAAGGCTTTGGGAGAATATGAGCTTATTCCTCAAAGAAGTAATACCCATTGCGGAGGAGAGCGGAGTCAAGATGGCAATTCACCCCGACGATCCACCGTGGGGAATATTCGGCTTGCCAAGAGTCATTACTTGCGAGAAAAATCTCGAGAGATTTTTATCCATAGTCGACAGTCCTGCCAACGGCGTAACTTTCTGCACCGGATCTTTGGGCGTTGCGCCTGACAACGATCTTGTCAGTATGATACACACCTGTAAGGGAAGAATACCGTTCGTGCATTTGAGAAATATCAAGATTACCGGCGATCACTGTTTTGAAGAGAGCGGACATCTCTCAAGCGAGGGAAGTCTTGATATGTATGCCATAATCAAGGCTTTGAGCGAAGACGGCTTTGACGGATACGTCAGACCGGATCACGGCAGAATGATTTGGGGAGAGACAGGCAGAGGCGGATACGGTCTTTATGACAGAGCGCTTGGCGCAATGTATCTGCAGGGCATAATCGAAGCAGTGGAAAAAGAAAGTCGATGAGTTTTGATTCCAATAAATATTGATAAATATAAAAAAGTGAGGAAAGTATGAAAAATAAAGTCGTTGTTATTACCGGAGCGGGCGGAGTGCTTTGCTCGACGATTGCAAAAGGTTATGCAAAAGAGGGAGCAAAGGTTGCTCTTCTCGATTTGAAATTAGAAAGCGCTCAAGTAGTTGCCGACGAAATCGTTAAGTCGGGCGGTATTGCTAAGGCTTACGCGGTCAACTGTCTTGAGAAGAATACTATGGAAGTTGCAAGAGAACAGATCAAAAAAGATCTCGGCGCTTGCGATATTCTCGTCAACGGTGCGGGGGGAAATCATCCGAAAGGCACTACGACGAGCGAATATTTCAATGCGGCGGACGTGGACGACGAAAGCAAAATATCTTTTTTTGATCTTGACGAAAAGGGCGTCGATTTCGTATTCAAACTCAACTTCTTGGCTACATTTCTCACCACACAGGTATTTGCTAAAGATATGATAGGCAGGGGTGGAATAATCATCAATATTTCCAGTATGAACGCATTCAGACCGCTTACCAAGATACCGGCATATTCGGGAGCAAAAGCAAGCGTATCCAACTTCACGCAGTGGCTTGCGGTACACTTTGCAGGCGAGGGTATAAGAGTCAACGCCATTGCGCCGGGATTTTTTGTAACAAATCAAAATAGAGCGTTGCTCTTTGACAATAACGGTAATCCTACGGCTAGAACGCAAAAGATACTCGCCGGTACGCCAATGAGAAGATTCGGCGAAGCAGAGGAACTTTTGGGTACCGTGATGTGGCTTTCGGACGACGACAAATCGGGATTTGTTACAGGTGTTGTTGTGCCTATTGACGGGGGATTCTCGGCATACTCCGGCGTGTAATCAACTGCGTATAGCGTTGCTCTTTTTGCCCTAAAGTCGGGACTCGAGAAGTCGACGTGTACGGCAAGTACACTTGACGACTTCATCTTGCCCTAGCGCGGACAAAAATAACGCACTCTCCGCAGTCGAAAGATACTTGTAACTCGAGTGTAAATGTCATTTCGAGCGAAGTCGAGAAATCTAAATCCGAAATTCGCCGCAGGCGAATATAACTAAATATAACTACTCGCAGAGCGAGTAATATAACTCCGACAAGGTCGGAAATGGGGGTACTTATGTTGAAGATTGCAGTAATAGGACTTGGTAGCAGAGGTAAGAATTACGGCACGCATTTTGCAAAGCGCGACGACGTGCAGATAGTTGCTATCTGCGACAAATATCAAGCCAAGATAGACAAGGTCAAGACTTTGTGGAAAGTGCCCGACAATATGTGCTTTACTGACGAAGAAGACTTCTTTGCGCTTGGCAAAGTTGCAGACTGTATGCTTATTGCTACGCAGGACAGAGACCATTACGTACACGCAATGAAGGCTTTGAAATTGGGATATGATTTGCTGATAGAAAAACCATTGAGTCCCAATATAGAAGAGTGTCTTGAGATTGAAGAATATGCGAGAGCGCACGGAAGAAAGGTGCTTGTTTGTCACGTATTGAGATATGCGGGATATTATAGGCGTATAAAAGAGATGATAGACGCCGGCGTGCTTGGAGAAATTCAACTTATTAAGCACGACGAAAATATTTCTTATTGGCACTTCTGTCACTCTTACGTCAGAGGAAATTGGCGTAGCGAACAAGAGACGTCGCCAATGCTACTTGCCAAGTGCTGTCACGATATGGACTTGATGTATTGGTTTACCGGTAGCAAGTGCAAGAGCCTAAATTCTTATGGCGGACTTACTTTCTTCAACAAGGATCACAAGCCGGAGGGTGCGACTGCAAATTGTTTTGACTGTCCGCACAGAATGACTTGTAATTTTGAAGTTGAACATCAATATTTGGGCAGGAAGAAGGCAATCGGCAGAGGCAAAAAGAAATTCCTTTGGGGGACTTATGCTTTCTGCACCTCTTCAAAGAAAAAAGATGTGCTCAACTCTTTAAAGACTGACGAGAGGGCAAAGCAGTGGGCAAGATGCATTTTTGCTTGCGATAACGACGTAGTAGATTGCCAGACTGTGAATATGGAAATGGAAAACGGCGTCAAAGTCGTGATGACTGCCAATGCGTTCAACGAGCAGGATCACCGCCACACGGAGATAAGAGGCAGCAAGGGCGTGCTTATAGCCGACGACAGAGGCAGTGTAATCATACTCAAACTTTTTGGCAAAAAGCAAAAGAAAGTTGTTGTCAATATCATACCAGTAATCAAAGGACATTACGGCGGCGATCAAGGAATAGTCAAAGCCACTGTTGGTATGATGACAGGCAATTCCGATCCAAATATGCAATACACTTGGATAGCCGATACTATTGAAAGTCACAGAATTGTCACAGCGGCGGAATTGTCGAGACACGAAGGGGGACGGCAGGTGCTAATGTCTGAAATCCCCGATATTAAAGACGAACGCATATAGCAGTATAGCATACAATGCGTCATTTCGTCTGAAGCGTAGCGAAATGGAGAAATCTAATCTTCAATTTGCCATAGGCGAATTACATAACAAGCAAAGGTGCGTATGCAAATATTCAGTACTCAACTTCATATTTTGCCAAAAGACGACAAAACTCATATTGAGGTGAGTTTTGATGTGCCAAGCGGTCTAAAATGTCTTTGCGTTCATACTTCTTACGCTCCGAAGTATGAGTATGACGAGGTTTCTTGCATTGAGCTCATAGACAGAGGACTTGCTACGCAGGATGTTGCGCAGGCTTTGACTTATGAGGACAAAAAACGGTGTATACCGCTTGCAAATCACATAGCGTGGTCATTGAATGACGGCGAAAAGAATTTGGGTACGGAGCATAGACATTCTCCCGACCAAATGCATATCATAAGCGAGAAATATTCCTCCAACGGATTTATTCCCACATCGATAAGGCAAGGAAAGTGGACTATGACGGCAAGTATCAACGGCATCGTCACCAAGTACATAGATATAGTTGTCGAAGTGGAGGGGTTTGACAAAGACTTGGAATATCCCGTCTATGGCGGTTATGGGGAGAAGCATACGGTAAATGACAGCAAGAAAGGCGCGCTCACTTGGCAAAGAGTTGAGATGCACTGTCATACAGTTGCTTCGGACGGAGATATGCAGCCCGAAGAACTTGTGCAGAATGCAATAAGACGCGGCTATAAGGCTATATGCCTTACAGACCACAATACAATCAGCAATGTCGACAATGTCAAGAAATACGGCGAAAAATACGGACTTGTCGTTGCGGGCGGTATAGAGTGGACGACTTTTTGGGGTCATCTTACCGTGATAGGTCAAAATAGCGATATAGATTGGAAGACAATCACGCCGTCCAATATCAATGCAAAAATAATCAGAGCAAGGCAACTTGGAGATATTGTGACAATTGCGCACCCCAAGAGAATAGGTTCTCCTCTGTGTATGGGATGTCACAACAGATTTAAAATCACCAACTGGGATTATGTGACGTCTTACGAGGTGTGGTCGCATTATAATCCCAACTTGTCTCTTGCAAATAAGTATGCAAAACAGGAGTGGGTAAGTCTTCTTGACAAAGGATACAGACTCTGCGCTCTATACGGATACGATTGGCACGCTCCCGACGAAGGCGGACCGAGTTATGCTTACACTTATCTGGGAATAGACGGAGAGTTGTCGCAAAAGTCGATATGCGACGCAGTTGAGTGGGGTAGAAGTTATATCACGATGGGCTATAAGATTGATATAAGTCTGTCCGACGGCAAGAATACTTACGGTATAGGCGACGAGATTACAGCAGGCAGATATAGACTTTGCGTAAAATCAGAAAAATGCAAAGATTATCCTTACGACGTATCGTTGGAAAAGATAATCGTTAATGGTAGCGCTTGCGCCGAGCAGACTTTGGATATAGTAGGCAGTAAGGCGGAGAGCGATATAATTGTGGAAGATAAAGGATATTTGCGAGTGGAAGGCATAGGCAAAACTCAAGGTGAGTTTTCCGACGTCTTTATAGCAAGTCCGATATATATTAGGGAGGTATGAAATGATTATTACAGCGCACGGAGGCGCTCATAATACCGGCAGAAATTCCAAGGCGTATTTTAAAAATATCGACAAATATCTAGCAGACGCTATAGAAGTCGATATTTACAAGAGCGGAGACTTGCTTTATATGTCGCACTGGCCGTCGTTTTTCCCAAAGAGAAAGTTGACGTTGAGATATGCTTTTGAAATCGTTAAGAAAAATGGAATGTTGATTAATTGCGATCTCAAGATGGGCGGTATAATCCGCGATGTAATTGCGCTTGCAAAAGAGATGGGAGTACAGGACCAATTGATTTTTACCGGCAACGTAAATATCAATAACAGCGATTACATTGATTGCGGTCAGGTATGGTTTAACTCTGTTGGCATAGAGTATCGCAAAGAAAACGTCAAGGCAATCAAAGAGAAAATCGACAGTTATAATAATCCCCACTATGCAGGTCTAAACGTGAATTACCGAAAAATTGACTTGGAATTTGTGGAAGAATGTAAAAAATATGACTTAAAATTGAGTGTTTTTCGCATAGACGGTGGAAATGCGCTCAAGAAGTATGGTAAAATAATAGACGGCAATATCACTACCAATCAGCCTTTCAAGGTACGCAAATACATAGAAGGCTGAGAATTTAAAGGGGAAAATATGAAAAGACTCGCTGTTGTGGGAATAGGCAGAATGGGATCGAGGCACGCGCGCAATATCGCAAAGGGCGCTATCAAGGGCGCAAGACTTGTTGCGGTGTGCGACGTCGACAGCCAAAAACTCAAAGATTTTGGGGAGAAATTCAAAGTCGCGGTTTATTCTGATTTGCAGGATATGCTGTCAAAAGAGGATTTGGACGGCGTAATCATCGCTACTCCGCACTACAGCCACGTTGAATTGGCAAAGTCTTGCATAAACAAAGGTGTGAATACGCTTGTCGAAAAGCCTATCAGTGTCACCGTCAAAGAAGCCAAACAATTGATAGATACGCTTGAGCAAAACCCAAACGTGATTGGCGCAATGATGTTCAATCAACGCACCAATAGGATGTATCGCAAGGCAAAGCAGTTGATCGACAGCGGAGCAATCGGCAAAGTTCAAAGAGTCAATTTTATAGTCACCGATTGGTATCGCACTCAGTTTTATTACGATATGGGCGGTTGGCGCGCAAGTTGGTCGGGCGAGGGCGGCGGTACTCTCATCAATCAGTGCGTACATCAATTAGATGTATTGCAATGGCTTGTGGGTATGCCAAAAAGCGTGTTGGCGTATTGCTTGACAAAGAATAGGAATATCACTACAGAAAACGACGTGACGGCAGTAATGAGATATGATGAATTTGATTGCGTGTTTACCGCTTCCACTCACGAAGTGCCGGGAACGAATAGGCTGGAAATTGCCGCAGACAAGGGCAAGATTGTTGTAGAAAAATTCAAAATGAATTATTATCTCAATCAAAAGAGCGAGAGTCAAATCAATCAACTCTCGAAAAGAGATTATGGAAATAAGGCAGACAAAAAGAGCAAAAAGCATAAATTGAGTTACGGACTTGGCAGAATGATATACGACGGAATATACGGTCAGCAGGCAAGAATAATAACCAACTTTGTGCAGGCTCTGGAGAGCAAAAGCAAAGATGCCTTGATTGCAAAATTGGAAGAGGGCTCAAAATGTCTTGAACTTATCAATGCAATCAATCAATCTTCTTGGCTTGGCAAAGAAGTCGAATTACCTTTAAATGCGGATGAATACGCGCGGTTGCTCGCTCAAAAGATAGAAGAAGAAAAAATAAACAAATAATTGCAATATTAAGCGGAGGAGAGTATTATGTCAAATATTAAGATTTCAGGCTTTTACGATGAAGTAAGCGGAGATTTGAAGACGCAATTAGACACCATTAAGGACTATGGGGAGAGTTATCTCTGTCCGAGAAAAATCAACGGCAAAAATATTGCCGATTATACGCTTGAGGAATTTCAAAGAGAAGTCAAGCCTATGCTTGACGAGTATGGCGTTAAGTTTTCGTCCATAGGCTCGCCTATTGGAAAGATAGGTCTATACGATGAAGAAAAATATGCCGCGCAGTGCAAAAAACTCCAAGTACTTGTCAAGATATGTCAGTTGATGGATTGCAAGTATATTCGTATGTTTTCATTCAGAGGATTGAGCGGAGATTACGAAAAGGAATTTCCGACAGTCGTCAAAAAGATAAGAGGTTTTCTCGATATCGTCAAAGATAGCGGAGTCGTACTTCTTCACGAAAACGAGAAGAGGATTTGGGCGGATACTCCCGATAGAGTTTTGAGACTTTACAATGAGATAAACGATCCGCAATTCGCGCTTTGCTTTGACGCGTCTAATTATGTGCAGTGCGGAGTGGACGTGCCTAGCGCGTATCAGAAACTTAAAGACGTGACAGTGTATTATCACATCAAAGACTGTGCTAAAGAGAAAGTCGAAGTCCCCGTAGGTATGGGCATAGGCGATTACGAGAATATGATCAAAGACCTTGTGGCAAGAGGCTACGACGGATTTATGACGCTTGAGCCGCACACTGGCAAGTATGCCGACAACAAGGCGCTTTTCCACAGAATTGGTTGGCTGTTCTTTGGTATAACATTTGAACATATCAACAAATGGCGCAAGATATTCCACGACATTGACAATGTTAAGGGGATGGGACATACACAAAAGGTATCAAGACGACAGATGATGGACTGGCAGTATTACGGACTTAAAGAATTGATAGAAAAGGCAGAAAAGGAGGCTTAATTATGGGTAAGGTAAGATACGGTATCATAGGTATAGGCAAGCAAGGCAGCAGATATGCGGGACAGCTCTTTGCGGGTATGGATAAGAACGGCGTGTTGACTGCGGTATGCGATATTGCAGAAGACAGACGCGCTTGGGCGATAAGCAAATTCGGCGACAAGGTCAAAGTATTTGACAATTACGAAGCGTTGTTGGACAGCAAACTCGTTGACGTCGTAATAATCGACACTCCGCATTACGCTCATCCGGTGATTGCAAGGGCGGCTTTGGATAAGGATATCAACGTACTCAGCGACAAGCCGGCAGGCGTATACACCAAGGCTGTCAGAGAAGTTGCAGAATATGCCAAAGAAAATAAACATAATCTCAAATTCGGACTTTTGTACAACCAAAGGACAAGCAAGATATACAAGACTGCCAAGGCTATGATAGACGCAGGCGAACTGGGTAATCTTAAGAGAATCGTATGGATAATTACCAATTGGTACAGACCGCAGGCGTATTATTCGCAAGGCGGTTGGAGAGGCACTTGGGCAGGCGAAGGCGGCGGAGTGCTTATCAATCAGGATCCGCACCAACTTGACTTGTTCACCTGGCTTGCTGGTAGTAAGATAACCAGCGTAAATGCAATCGCAAGGACTGTCGGCAGACAAATCAACGTAGAAAACGACGTTACTGCGACTTGTACTTTTGAGAACGGCGCGACGGGAGTTTTTATCACTTCCACGCACGAAGCGCCGGGTACTAACAGATTGGAGATATCCGGTGATGGCGGAAAGATGGTGATCTCCGGCAGCAACGACTTTAATATGAAACTTGAATTTACAAAACTCGAGACATTGGAGCCTGAATTTTCCAAGACAAACACAGTCTTTATGGGCAAGCCCAAGAATAAGAAAAAGACGGTCAAGTTTATGCCGCACGAGGTTTTGAAAGGCTTGCTTGCAGACAAGGGACAGCATATCAACGTAATTCGTAATTTCTCCAATGTAATGCTTGGCAAAGAGAGCAAACTCATAGGCAATTACGAAGAAGGTCTCAACGGTTTGACTTTCTCCAACGCAATCCATCTTTCGGCTTGGCTTGGCAGAACTGTAAGTCCGCAGGAAGAGGGCTTTGAAGATATCTATTACGAAGAGTTGCAAAAGAGAATAGAAGAAGAAAAAACAAATGGAGTAAAGTAAAACTTTATTTAGATTGAAGCGTTTAGAGACCTCTTAATTTCTCGACTGCGCTTCAAATGACGTTAAGCAAAAAACAATATAAAGATATAGGGAAATAAATTATGGCATTGAATTATTCAGATATTGGCGAGATAGTTGTCAACGAGCAGTTTCATAAAAAAGTATGTTACGACGTGGCGAACAACCGTATTACAGCGCAATTCGACGGCAGAGGCGGCATTTCCAAGTATGCCGTTATGAACAAGTATTCAGTATTCTCGGCGTTTTATTCGCTCTATTCTATAGACGGTAATCCGCTTGAATATATGTGCGACAAAGAGGTGAGAATGCTTGGCAAAAAGCAAATCACATCTTTTAGCGAAAAAGGCGCAGATATAGTCATCACTCAATTTCTAGACACGGAAAACAATTGTATTTATGTCGAAAACAAAGTGTCCGCAAAGCAAGATTTGACTTTTAAGAACGTCACCAACTTCGGCATAGACTTCGGATCTTACGTTCAACAGTTGCTTGCCAACAGATTAAACGCAGGCAATATCTCCAAGATAATCGGCGGACTGATGAAGAAAAACAAAAAGCGTGTAGAAGAATGCGACGGAATGACGTATATCAAAGGCGAAGTTATGGGTGATTTCTATTTGGATATCGCATTAGACGGCAAGGCTTTCGGACTTGAGAGCGAAAGAGGCTTTTATAATCAATTCTCTTACGGCGGACAAGTTAAAGCGGGTGAGATAAAGACTTTTAGATATGTTATCAGCGCAGGAACAAGAAGCGATTTTACCAATTGCAACGTCAAGACGGCGCTTAAGAATTTTGAAAAAGCGCTGCAAAATTGCGATACTTACGCAGACGGACTTAGATGTCCAAAGCCGTTGGATAGCAATTTTATGCAGGCTTATTACAAGTCGCTTCTCAATGCTTCGCTTTCCAATTATAAAGAACTGGGTAAGTTCAAAGGATTTTTGGCTGGTATAGTATATCAGTTTCCGGCAAGGACATATTACAGAGACGCTTATTGGACGGTACTCAGCGTATTGCCTGTCAAGCCGGAACTTGTGCGCAACGAAATCATTACGCTTGCAAATGGCATAAGCAAAAAGGGAGAATGTCCGTCGGCAGTTAAATTCAACTTCAAAAATTATTGGGGCGACCATTATGATTCGCCGTCATTCTTTGTAATTATGCTTTACGATTATCTTGTGCATACAAAGGACTTTTCCATTCTTGAAGAAAAGGTCAAGGCAGGCAAAGTGATTGACAGCGCAAACCTAGTGCTAAAAAGATTGATGAAAGAGACTGACCAGACCGGGCTTTTGGTCAAAGGCGGAGAATACAATCGCCGCGATTGGTGTGACAACGTATTTCGCTCGACTTATGCCACTTACGACGAGGCGTTGTATGCAAGAGCGCTCTTTGCAATGAGCGAGATATACAAGGTCTGCTATGGCGACGGTATCAAGTCAAAGGAATATGCGGACAAGTACGACAAGGTTGTCAAGTCTATCAACGACTTGCTTTGGGATGATGAAAAGGGATGGTTTGTCAATTATTGTAGCGATAAATTTGTCGAAGACAATCTCTCGATAGACACCGTAGTAATGGTACTCTTCGGTTTGACTAGTGAGGAAAGGGCAGATAGAATGCTTAAGAATATGCAAGACTTGCTCGAGAGCAAAAACAACAAAGAGCAAGGCGCGGGAGACTTTGGCACTCTTTCGGTATATCCTTTCTATAAGAATACCGAAGATATCGTTCAGAAGTCTTCTTTGCCGTATTATTATCACAACGGCGGAGACTGGCCGTATTTATCCTGCGTATACGCGTATGCAAAATTGATGAGAGGTTTGGATTATATCTATCCTTTGACAAGATGGTTTGAGTATAATGCAGAAAAAGGCAACTATACTCCTATAGAGTTTTTCTCGCCAATACATCCCGACGGCTCGATGTTGCAGGCTTGGAGCAGTACCGGCGCATTCGTACTTGCGTACCCGGACGGAGATTTCTTTACCAAGAAGTTGCAAAAATAACGTTGGCTAAAGGTTTTATTACGACGTGGTTATGATATTTTACAAATATAGGTATTGATATATAGTTTTTTATTTGTTATAATAATATAGATTATATTAACATAATAATATGCAAAAGGGAGGAGTTTGAGTGGAAGAACACGTTCAACAAGATATGGCGGCAGACGTAATGCCAATTCAAGAAGAAGCCGTATCTCAAAATACAAGTGATGAACTTGCCAACAAGAAGTACCTTAAGAAGAGAGACTACATATTCTTTTCTTTGGCGCAGTTTGCCTCAAGCGCAGTCACTGGACTTGTGCAAGGATATTTGTTATTCTTCTACACTGTTTGCGTAGGCATTGCGCCTGCGGCAGTAGGTACGATGTTTTTGGTTTCAAAGATTTTCGATGGTCTCAACGACCCGATTATGGGTGTCATAGTCGACCGTACGAGAACAAAATGGGGCAAGATGAGACCCTATCTTTTCGGCGCCGCTATTCCTTGGGGCGTGCTGACTATTGTAATGTTTATGCCGAGCATTTACGCTTCGATGGGCGCAAGCGGTAAGATTGCGTTTATGTGGGTGACTTATTTGCTTTATTCCGTGCTCGGTACTGCTGTAGGAGTTCCGCTCAACGGTTTGCCGGCGGTTGCTTCGCCAAACACCGACGAGAGAGCAAAGATAATTTCCATAAGCCGTATTTTGGGAAGTATAGGAGAGCAGTCTGCGCTCGTGCTTTTGACGTTGTTCCTCATTTTGACAAATGACAATTATCCCAACTCATATATGCTTATGGCGTTGATAATAGGTATACTCGGACCGCTCTTTATGGTACTTGGCGCAAAGTTTGTCAAAGAGAGATTGGAGCCTACTTCGCGTACGCCCAACGTGCTTGAGGGATTTAAGTATCTTTTCAAGAATAAGCAATTCTTGCTGTTGATATGTTCCAACCTGTTGACATTTTTCCGCAACTTCGTATCGGCGATGATAATCTACGTCGTGTCTTATATATATTCCAACGGCTCGCTGCAGATTATATTCTCGTTGCCGGGAGCCGTTGCGTCTATGATAGGTATGATGCTTGCGCCAAAATTAAGGAAGTTGATGGACAGCAAAAAGCTGTTTATATTGGCAACTATATGGCACTCGGTTGCGCTTGCTTTGATATTCTTTATATATATTATCGGAGGCAAGGCTTGGTGGTTAGTGGCGATTTTGATGTTTATCGCAATGATACCTGTCGGTATTCTCAATGTAATACCGCACCTTATGGCAACCGATACGCTTGACTATTGGGAAGATAAGACGGGAGATAGATGCGAGGGCATCACCTTCTCGCTGATGAGTTTGCGTTCTAAGGTTTCTTCGGGACTTAAGGACTACACGATGAGTTATTTGCTCGTGTTCTTTGGATTCTCGCAGGCGTTGCCTTTCCTCAACGACCATACGCCGGTGCAGTCAGACTTCACAAAATTGGGTCTCTTCTCGATATATACGATAATACCTGCCGTGCTTAATCTTATATCTATCGTGCCGATACTGTTCTATAAACTCAGCGGTAAGAAGATGGCGGAGATACAGAGTAGACTTGCCGTCAAGAGACTTGAGGACGCAAAGAGACTCGAAGGTATCGTCGACGAAGAGATTAAGGGTGAAAGCGACGTATATTCCGTAGTTGCAGAAGAAGAGAGAATACAACAACTTGAAGAAGATATATCAAGTATTAAAGAAGAATTGACTGCTGACGCTACCGAGACGGCTCAGGCGCAAGATAAGGAGGAAAAATAATGAAGACCAGAAAGAAATTTTTGTTAATAACTTCTATACTCTTGCTTGTCGCTATGACTTGTTGCTTATTCGCAGGCTGTAAGAGCGCGGAGGAGAAAGAAAAAGAATATTATGACAAAGCTGCTCAGTCGGTGGCAAAGAGCGTAACTACGCTTGGCTCGCTTACCGACGAATTGTTCGGTAAGTCTTGGAGCGCAAATTTTATGTACGCTTTTACCTATTACAGAAAGACTGAAGACGACGGTACCTTTGTAAATGACTGTATTACTCGCGGAGATGAAAATAATGCCGGCTGGCCGTCTGGGGCAGACGAGTATGTCCACTTTATGTATTTTGAAATAAATTATACTAATGCGGACAATTATACTGTCAAGACCACGACGTTTGAAGATGCCGACAGAAAGACTTATTATGATAACAAAGATAAGGTTAAGAATTACGAAAAGAAATTCAAAGTGCTTGATAAGTTGACTTACGAGGTTAAAGACGGCGTCTCAAGCGGAACTCTTGCCGATGGATTTAATCCAATTGATTTCATCAAGGCTAATACCGACGGCGAGACTATATCCGAGAACGGTTTAAGCGCAAGCGACAACTTCAGAATCTACACTCACTTTATGAGAATAGAGTCAAGACAAGTCTTTGACAAGGACGGAACAGTGATTTCCAGAGCGTTTAATGACGAAAGCAACAAGGCTTATTGGTCCAACTACGGCGAGGACATCTCATATAATTGGGACAACGTCTACGGTATGGACAATAACCGCCTCACGGTGCTTTACAGCAAGGGTAAGAATAGAATCAACTCTTTGGAAATTTATAACGAAGAAGTCATATCTTACTACACCAAGAAAGATAAGGTCAATCCGCAACTCGTGCTTAAAGCAGATGTAGTACGCTATCACGAGATGGTTGTCGAATTTGAATATTGAAGTTGGGCGAGAAGGGAGACGTCGTAATTTTACACGGAAATAATGCTTTCTCTACGTCTTCAAACTCGCTTGACGTACGGCAAGTGCGCTTGCACTCGTTTTTATTCAAAGTATAGAAAATTCTTACGCGTGAAAATCTTACGCTGCTCCCTTCTTCCAACGAGAGGGGAGTTTTTCATTTCGGCAAAATTTTATGTCACCTCGCGCGTAGTCGAGAGGTCTCAATCCGTATGACAGGAAATTGCGACATTTATTTGCAATATATCAAACAAAATATTTATCAAATTGACAAATTTAAACATTTAAAAAAATCTGCTTAATTTTTCTTTACTTTTTTTATAAAAGTAGTATAATGACATACGGTCGCAGATTGACACGAATTGAGGTGGGAAAATTATAGTTCTTAATTCGGAGAAAGCTATGGTCAGAAATTTGACAAAGGGCAGACCGCTCAAGCAGATTTTATTTTTTGCATTGCCTATATTTATAGGCAATGTATTCCAACAACTTTACAGTATGGTGGACAATATCATTGTCGGCAACACGTTGGGAGACAACGCTTTTGCAGGTGTCGGCGCAACGACTTCGCTTGCGTTTCTTATCATAGGTTTTGTGCAAGGGCTTACTGCCGGTTTTGCAGTCAAAACAAGTCAGTACTTTGGCAATCAGGACGAGGAGAGAGTCAAGTCAAGCGTTGCGACTTCGATAGTATTGAGCGCAGTATTGACGGTGATATTGACTTTTGCAAGCGTATTCACGACAATGCCTATACTTAATTTGATGCAGACTCCCGATGAGATAATCGAATATTCTTACGATTATATTGTCGTCGTATTTGCAGGTCTCGGCGCGACTATGCTTTACAACTTGGTGTCCAGCATACTGAGAGCGCTCGGCGATAGCAAAGTACCTCTTTTGTTTTTGGTTCTGGCTTCTGTTATCAACGTAGGTTTAGATTTGCTCTTTATCGTTGTATTTAAGATGGGCGTTGCGGGAGCAGGATGGGCGACCGTAATTTCGCAGTTGATATCAGGTGTGGCTTGCGCTATTTATATGTTTAAAAAATATGAGATATTGAGACTTTCCCGCCGTCACTTCAAGATGTCTTTTAAATTCAGTTGGGCGCATTTGAAGATAGGTTTGCCTATGGCGGTACAGTATTCTATCATTGCAGTCGGCATTATGGTACAGCAAGCGGCTCTCAATGCTTTCGGTACGCTTTATGTCAGCGCGTATACTGCCGCAAGCAAGATAGACAGTCTTATTACGCAGGCACTTGTAGCAATGGGCAGTTCGGTTGCGACTTACGTCGGACAGAACTTTGGCGCCGGCGAGATTGGCAGAATTAACAAGGGCGTCAATCAGGCAATGCTTGTCAGCGTTGGGCTTGCAATCGTAGGCGGCTTATTGGTATACTTTGGATCAGATCTTTTGACAAGTCTATTTGTCAAGAACCCAAGCGCAGAAATGCTTGATTTGTCCAAAAGGTATCTTTTCTGGCAAGGAGTGTTCTATATCGGACTGGCCGTCATCTACGTATACCGCAACGCATTGCAGGGTATGGGGTATAGTATGCTGACTACGGCAGGAGGCGTCATTGAGTTGGCTATGCGTATACTCGCGTCTTTCCTGCTTGTAAAAGTATGGAGTTATCTTGGTTTGTGCCTGTCCAATCCTTGCGCTTGGATTGGCGTGGACGTCCTATACTTGACAAGTTATTATCTATTGATGCGCTTGAAGTATAAAAAGGCAGCCGCGCGTAAAAATATTAAGGTAACAGAAAGAATGCCCAAGTCTACGGAAGTAAAACGCGCCTAATGTTATTTTGAGCGGAATTATTGCGTTGACTTAATTCTAGAACTGTGCTAAACTAAAAAAAATATATCAAAGAGGTAATATGGTAAGACTTAACGAAAATAAAGAAATTGTAGACGCAATCAAAGAAGGGCTCAAAGCGCGCGGAGGCTATTGCCCTTGTCGAGTTCAAATGACGGAAGAGAACAAATGCGTTTGCAAAGAATTTAGAGAACAGATAGCCGATCCAAATTTTGAGGGATATTGCCACTGCGGATTGTATTATAAGTCAAAAGATTGATTTGCATAAATCCCAAAAATTTGAAATACTATTTTTAATATAAATCTTGACAAAACTTCAATTTATACATATAATACTTATGATTGATACGCTAAATAGTCATTTTAGTTGAGCGTTTATGTCTATTGGAGTATAATCATAATGATGTCGTTTAGAACGAAATCGAGAAATCTCACCAAGCAAATATGGGGCTGTACCGGATTCGATGGGGAAGCAGGTACGATATAAGCACGCCGAAGGCTCGTCTTCGTAAAAACGGAAAATTAAATTTAAACGCAAATAATAACAAAGAATTGGCTTTCGCTGCCTAATCGGCCGTAGCCTGTCGCCCCAAGAATCCACGGCTTGGGAGTCGGCATCAATCAGTGGAACAGGGTCGGGCGCATATGCCTTTAACGTCTGATAATATCAAAGGCTTGCCGAAGCGTTACTCCGTGAATAGAGAACGTCAGGGACTAATATATGTTCAATAAGCGTGTAGAAAGTGTCGTATGAACTTTTTCAGACAGGGGTTCAACTCCCCTCAGTTCCACCAATTTAAAACCATATGTTTTACGATTGAATTTCACTGACGGTGAGAATTATATAGGTTTATAATTATTTTTAAATTTTTGTGAAAAATAAAAAATCTATTAAAAATTTGTATTGACTTATATTATATATAGATTATATAATAATTACAGCAATTTTAAATTAGGGGTAATTATGAAACAGTTATTTATCATCGGGGAGAGGGGATAATGAGTAAAAAGCCTGCTTCCGATAAGAAATTTGCAAAAAGAGCGGCAGCGCTCGGCAACAATCTCAAAAGGTTTTGGAAAGAACCGCCTAAAGGTAGATTCCTTAATCTGCAAGAGATATTACGATTTGGAGTATCCAGTCTAGGTATTAGTTTTATTGCAAATCTGGTATCAATTTATGTCACAGTCGGTTATATCCCGCTTCTTTATAATTTAGGTGAAAGCGGTACTTTGCACGCAACTATAATGTATTTGGTTGCCAGTGTACTTGCGCTCATCATTACGCCATTTTACGGCAGAATGATACAGCGTACGAAGACCAAGTTTGGAAGATATAAGCCATACATACTTTTCTTGGCGCCCATTGTCGCTATTTTAGGCGCGGCAGCGGTATGGTCTCCGCAAGATTTAAATCAAACTCAAAGAATTATTTACGTGTATATGTTGTGTACTCCCACTTTGTTATTGTGGAATTTGTGGTACAATACTTTTAATATGTTCCCGGGTGTAATAACGCCAAATCAACAGGAGAGAACCGATATATGGGCTCCGGTAGGGCTTATCATTGGTTTTGCGCCTACGATAATGAATGCACTTAAGGGCGTTTTCGTAAAATGGGGCGGCAACGGAGATGTAGGCGCTGCTAGAATATACGGAGTATTTTGCGCAGTCGTCGGAATAGCGCTTACAGTCGCGCTGATCGGCGTAAAAGAAAGAGTATACGTCACTCCCGAAGAGGAAAAGAAAGAAAAGGTATCAACAATTGAAGGTTTGAAGATGATAGTCAAAAACAAACCTCTTATGATCTTCACGTTGGCGCTTTGTTTGGGCTGTCTTAAGGGTACGATAGATTTGAGTTGGGAAGTAATTGCCAGAGTCAAGTACGCCACCGATATGGCGTCAGCGGCGGCACTCTTTGGCGGACTTTCGCTTGTTGTGGGATTTGCTGCAACTCCCAATATGATATTGCTCCCTTGGTTGACGCGCAAGTTCAACAACCGCACTATATTGATTTTCTGGCAAGCGTGCAATTTAAGCGCCAACTTAGTGTGCGCTTTGATCGGCTTGCAGAATTTCCCGCAAGGCAGTTGGTCTCCATATGTCATTACGATAATAAGATTCGTATCTTTGTTTAACTGTCTTGGAAGTTTGCAACCGTTGATTCTATCAGAGATAGGAGATCTTCAGCAAGCAAAGAGCGGATATAGACTTGAGGGATTTATCCAGACTTTTGCATATCAATTGCCATTGGTTGTGTCGCAAGCAGCGGCGTTGATACCTGCGGCAATTCAATCTAAGATGGGCTTTAATCCATACAATTATCAAGTTACAGACACTGTTACCACCGCGACGCCGGAACTAATTGCGATAGCGGAGAATTACGGCAACGTAGCGTTGTGGATGTCGGCAATATCCAGCGGACTGATGTTGATATGTTTGCTTTTCTATAATTTGGATAAGAAAAAGCACGCCGAAATAGTCACTCAACTCAAAGCGACTGCAGTCAACGCCGAGGAGATACAGCAAGAGGAGGGCGATTTGAATATCTTGGAAGACGTGGTAGGCGACGTAAAAGAAAACCAAGAAGAAACAAACTCGACTGCCGACATCGCAGAGCCGCAAGAAGAGGCTGACGACATTACTCCTCAAGAGCAAGACGACGACCCGATCAAAAACGACTTTACGGACGACTCTCAATAATAATATGTAAATAATTTAAAATCCCGATGTCGACTTTAACAGCAGGCATTGGGATTTTTTATGTTGGCAGGATAGACAAATATGAACGCGATAATAGGAGAGATTTTCAAGAAAAAAGTAATTGATTATGACAAACTATTGCAATATGGCTTTGTCCTAAACAAAGAGAATTACGAATTTAATACGGATATCTTTGACGGACAGATGTCTTTGTCAGTATATGTCGACAGTCAGGGAAATATAAAAACGCAAGTAGTTGAATTGGAAACGCAGGAACAATATACGTTGTTTTTAGCAGAAGACGCAGTAGGCAGTTTTGTCGGCGGAGTGAGACGGGAATACCTAGGAGTATTGCGCGATATTGCGGATAAGTGTTGCGTTACGCAAGTTTTCAAAAGTAAGCATTCACAAGACGTGATAGAATACGTCAGAACAAAATATGGCGACGAGTTGGAGTTTTTGTGGAAGAAGTTTGACGACAATGCGATTTGGCGCAGAAAAGACAACGGCAAGTGGTACGGATTGATTTTGATTGTACCCAAAAGCAAACTTGGAATAAATAGCGAAGAAAAAATCGAAATCATTGGTTTGAGAATAAGTCCGCAAGAGGTGGAAAGCCTTATCGACAACAAAAGATATTATCCTGCATACCATATGAATAAGAAGTCTTGGATTACGATTTGTCTTGACGGCTCAATGGAGATAGAGGAAATATACAGGCGCATAGACGACAGTTATGTATTGGCTTTAAAAAAATGATAACGCTATTCAAAAGTATTTTTAAACGTGGCTGACGTTATTGCGTATTAGGTTTACTATGCTAGATATTATCATATAAACTATGATTTATCAAATGTAAAAGAATGCGTTTTAAGTCAAAAAGGACTTGCAAAATTATGTCGGATTGTGTATAATATGAAAAAATATTTTTGGAGGTTTTATGAAATCTTTAACTAAAAAGCGCATAGGCGTTTTGACGACGGTAATTGCCATAGCAATTTTAATGATTGTCGGATCGTGTTTGACGTTCGGCGATTATGCTTTGGCTGATACCGATACTGATTATGCCTATAAATATTTTTATAATCAAATTTCTATTGATCCAATTGCCGAAAGATTCTATAAGGCATTTGAAACCCTTACAAATAACGGCGAATTCAAAAAGGGCAAACTTCAGTATGATTTGATAGCAAACAATGTGGCTACCATAGACGAGGTCAAGGCTTACGTCAATGGGGCGGATGACAACAGACTTGCAAAGTCCTATGGTATCGGACGCGACGCATTTTATATGGATCATCCTGACTTGTTTTATATTGACTTATTTTCGACGTCTATTACTGCCGGAATGCAGGGCGGAGAATACGTTGCGTATCTCGATTCGAGCAGAGTTTTGTCGTTGTATAGAGGCGCAAGTATCAGCAGCGAATCGTCGGTCAACGAGGCTATACAAAAGTATGAAAGCACTATATCGCAAATTGTTGACGCAGCAAAAAGTTTGAGCAGCGTTAAAGAGAAGATAGAGTATGTCAATAACTACATTGGCGAACACAATAAATATGGATTCGGCACGGTGCTCGAGGGAAATCGCAATGTTGACACCCCAAAAGCAGATTTTATTTTTACATCTTACGGTGCATTGGTAAACGGAGAGTCTGTCTGTGAGGGATATGCAAAGAGTTTTAAAGCTGTTATGGACAGACTTGGTATTCCTTGCGTATGCGTATCGGGGTATTCTGCTTCAAGCAAAGACGAAAGTTCTCAACCGCATATGTGGAATTATGTGCAAGTTGACGGTATGTGGTATGGCGTAGACGTGACATATAATTCGACGTCTTTGCAAAATTCTTGGATATTAAAAGGCAGTCAGGCTATGTTCGATTCTCATCTTGAAGACGGCTCGGTATCTTCGTCGGGGTACGAATTACGCTATCCCGCATTGAAGCCTTACGATTACGGAGTGGACGTTGACGATAACGGAATGGCCGTAATAGGTATATATAACACTACGGAAAATCAAGGTACGACCTTGGAGTTGACAGTTTCTTTTGACGGTTTGGGCGCTCTTTTGCTTCAAGATCAAGGTATGTATTTAGCGTATAGTTACGGTTACAGCAATGCAGGCGATGAGACTACTTGGGGACCTTGGTCTAACGTAACAGCAATCAACAACGCTACAAAAGAGTTGCTTGGAGTTGAAATATATTCCATTACCGACAGTGAAACGGTATTGAAAAATATCGGTACAGCCATCAAGTATATCAGGTTCGCATTGATAAAACGTGCTCCGGACGCAAAGGGAGATTTTCTTACGGGCGATTATTTAGTGTCTTACGATGCGGAAAAACTCACGGATGAAGATTTTTGGTTTGAGCCGACTACGCCTTATCTAAACGAAGGTTTTGGAACTTATACCCCTGCACCGGGCGCTATATCAATTACTCCCTCTAATACCGGAGATTTGCCTGTCAACGGTACTTATGACATAAAAATCGAATACAGTGAAACGCTTGAACTTAATGCAGGTGTTACGTTGGATGATATCGGAATTGACTTTTATACTTTGCGCGGTAATGATAGCATTAAGGATCACGCTATAATCGAAAACTTCAATTGGGACGGCGATAAGACAATTTCATTTACGTTGACACCAAGTAAGATGTATATTCACAACTCAACTCCGTATTATTTCACTCCTTTGGGACTTGTCGGCGCTTATTCCAAAAAAGATCCCAATCCAGTGAGATTTGCATTTAAAGGCAAGACCGTGGTATGTAGTAAGATATTCAATGACGGTAGACTTTATATGAGTTTGTACGGCGAGCCGAATCTTCTGGATAACTCAGACGTATCAGTCACCGATTTTAAAGATGAGAACGGCAATTATTATGCGGCAAGCCAACGCAGTCAGCTTTTGCTAGTGGCGACAAAACCTTCCGCGCAGAAAGAGCAGGAAATGGATGATGTCTTAAAGAGCGAAGTCGACGTAAAGGACGATGAAATTTTGGCTTCGTCTTCTTACGAAATAAATCTTAATCTCTGCGGATGTGTGCAAACGGTGCCCAACGGCAGTTATATGCAAGTGGCTTTCGGCTTTCCTGACGGCTATGACCCCAATGACGCAGATACGACGTTCAAAATATATCACTATAAGCACGACAACGCAGGCAAAATAATTGGCGTTGAGGAAATTCCAGTCATTATCAATCAGTACGGAATTATCGCAAAGGTTACGAGTTTTAGTCCGTTTACCGTAGTGCAGATCAAGAACAGCAGCGCGGCTGTCACCGAGAGCGCAACTGCCAATGTCTATGCGTATGTCAACGGCGGCGTTGGCGGAAAAGTCACGGCGGACGGCAAGAGCGGTATCAGTCAGGTAAGCGATTCTATCACTTACGATATCACTCCTGACAGCGGATTCGCAATTGCTTGCGTACAACTCAACGGTAAGGTCGTAGACGTTAAAAAGTATCAGAGCGGAAAACTTACGCTTACAAAGGCAGAACTTGAATCTAGCAATATGCTTGAGGTTAAGTTTATGTCTCAAGAACTGGCAAGCAATTATGCAAAAAAAGGCGTTTCAATTTCTTTCAACGGCGAAGTAACCGAATCTTTTGGCGTAATTCCGGGAGACAATGCAACTAACAATATAGTAGGCATAATAATAGGTTGCGCAGTCGCAGTTGTTGCAGTAGTGGCCATCGCTCTTGCAGTATTCTTTATTATGAAGAAAAAGAAAGAGCAAAGCGCTGTTGCGGCAGTAAACTCCAGACCGCAGCCGAATTTGTCGACGCCGACGAGAACTACTGCTGCAAAGCAATCTCAAGAGACAATGGCTAAATCTGTTGTGGCAGGCGCAACGGCAAGCAAGCCCAAAGCAACGGCTAGTAAGTCATCGACCGCGACTAAATCGACGTCTTCTAAGACAGCGTCGGCAAGTAAGTCTGCGACGACAAAGTCTACTTCAGCGGCAAAGAAAACGACTTCGTCTACGGCAGGCAAGTCAACGCAGGCAAAGAAGACTGCGGCGACAAAGACTTCTGCAAAGCCGGCTTCAAAGTCAACTGTCGACAAAGACGTAAAAAAGAAATAACAAAATTCTTTTAAAGTAGTTAGACAAAATAGACCGATAGGAGAGTAATTCTATCGGTCTATTAAATTTCTCGTTTTGCAAGTTGAGTATATTTGTTTACAAATTTTGTTTTTGAATTTGTATAAGTGTCTCTGTTATACTCGTACTTTTTCCAAAGTTGCAATTTTAACTCTTCATATTCTTTCACAACTTCCGCGTGAGCGTTTAGATAGTCTCTGAAGTATATCTCGTCCGTATCGCCTTTAAGCCTTATATGCAAATGGAATACTTTTTCGGCAAAGCCGTGTTCTGTATAGCCTTTATTTAGCGATATGCGGTTTTTACTTGATGACATAATTATATAGCCATTAGTATTCAGTAAATCAGCGATTTCTCTCAATTGCGATTGAGTATTTGTAGCAATAATAATATCTATTATGGGTTTTGCCATAATGCCTTTGATAGCCGTACTGCCAATATGGCAATATTCCGTATCTTTGGGCAAAATGCACTTGAGGCTATTGACTTCTTCATTATACCAATCTGCCCAATATGACTTATGCTCAGTCAAAAAGATGGGGAAAAGTTTCCAAAGTTCTTCAAGCGTCATTTGCGATAGTTTTGAATGTTTTTTTATTTCCATAATGACTTATTTTATCGTGTTTGTTTTGATAAGTCAATGGATTAAAGTATAATGACGTTCAATTCAATCGCTTTTTGCAATAACTCTTTTTTCTGCATTTTGGACATCTTAATTTTCTTTTTGTAAAAGTATGCGCTCCAAAAATAAAATCTTTCATAGACGGCACGAATTTTTCTCCGCAATTGGGACACTCATAGACGCCTGCGTCGATTGTAAGCACGCAACAAACGCTAATGCCAAGAACAATTATTACAGCCGACAATGCTATGCAAATTATTCTCAACCAAATAGGCGCCGAGAGCAGAGCAGGCAAAAGAATTATTGCCGTACCGGCAAGAATTGTCATACAAGCAACAATAATAGAAATAATCAAACGCTTTTTTGCCGCTTTGCTTTTTTTCATTAAATCGACAGCGATATATTCTTCTGCCTTTTCTTTATAGCGCTCGTCATTCAATCGTGCGCCAGATAGCAATTCGTTGATGCTTACGTCATATAATCTGCTCAACAGTTGCAACATTTCAACTGGTGGCAAATAATTTCCGTTTTCCCAACGAGAAACGGTTTTGTTAGTTACTCCAAGTCGTTCGCCCAACTCGTCTTGGGTGAGATTGTTGCCTTTGCGTAATTCGGCTAAGAATTTGCCTATTTTCTGCATATCCATAGATAAATACCTCCGTGTATTGATATTGATATTATACCATACGCTTGATCAAAAGTATTACCCATAAACAGCGAATCAACCCAACACGCATCAAAATAAATTGCCACAAATGGAGAATCAACATAAAAAAAGTACGAACTCACTTTGACGTGTGTCCGTACAGTTGCTTTTGTTGAAGAGGTCTTAGACCTCGTATCTGTCAAGGTTGGCGCGAATTGCTTCGATAAGGCGTTTTTCTGCCGCAATCTTTTTGTCTTTTGCAACCTTTGTGCAAACCGACGTGCCATAAAGTTTTGAAAGGTCGTCTACTAGGTTTTTAAGGTGAACGGTGTCAAGTATGTTTTCTGAGCCGCAAAGTTCCTCGCCCATATTTGCCGCTGTTACAGGCGCCTCCGCAATCGCTATTGTGTTCTTGATGTTCTCTTCCATATAAAATATCTCCTATATTATATATTATTTGTCTCTGATTGCATAAAGTTGCCGCGAATAGCCTTATGCAACGTAGCCCCTGCAGGAGGGGGAGACGTGCTACCTTGAAGTCCAATCGTTACCGCGACAGATTATGAATATATACTATATTAGTCAACGGTATCAATTGGGTCACTATATAATACGTCTGAAATATCTTAAAAATGCATAAATACTATACAAAAATATTGATAGAAAAGTCATTAAAATATTTATATTTATTTCTAATTATAAATATCTATTAACAGTTCCTGATCCACTACAAGCGGAACAGCGAATTATACCAGTTCCGTTGCAATTAGAGCAATGACAATAATTTTTTCCATTGGTCATTTGGTCAGAATAATCTAAATAGTGAATTTTAAAAAAATAGATTCTACCTGATCCCTCACAATCGGGAAAAGGATTTGTTCCGGTTCCGCTACAAGTATCACAAGTTACCTTCGTTAGAGTACACATAAAATTATCCTACTTTATTAAATTGGATTCTATCATTAAAAACTTTATATGTCAACATCTTATGTTTAATATTAGAGAAGCAACGGTTTCTTTCCGTTGTTTTTTCTTTGTTGGAAAACCGCGGCGTTAGACGCGAAAGTCATTCTACGGTCAAAAAAGATTAGAGATAGGAGCAATTCTACGAGAATTGTGCAAATGGAAAGGTGTAAATATACTAGAAGCAGAAGTATGCCCAGACCACGTGCATATGCTTTTAGAAATCCCACCTAAAATAAGCGTAGTGAGTTTTATGGGATTTCTAAAAGGAAAGAGTAGTTTGTTAATATATGAGAAATGGGCAAATATGAAATACAAATACCGAAGCAGAAAATTTTGGTGTAAGGGGTATTATGTAGACACGATAGGGAAGAATACCGAGAGAATTAAAGAATATATAAAATCAATTAGAAGAAGATAAAACAATAGAACAGCTGTGCATAGCAGAAGCGTTCGATCCGTTTGAGAAGCACGGCAAATAAATCGCAGGTGGCAGATCTATATACGCCATTTAGGCGTGGCTAGTAACAAAGAGTTTTACTCGATATTGTGAAATACCACCCGTTTGACGGGTGGATGGTTATTTCTCGCCAAGAAACAATTTCTTAACTGTGGCGGAGTGTTCGTTTGTACAAACAAAAAACGTTGTTTTGCCGTTTACTTTTGCGAGAACTGTGCTACAACAGCCACCACGAAAGGCAAAATCACGGAGACTCTCGAACTGCAAAAGCAGTCGCTTGGTAAGTATGGTAATTAAAACAAGTTTTGTACCCACTCATTTACTATATTTTTATCTTTATCTGCAAGAAAAGCGTGTTCGCTATTTTGTGATACAGTAAGATAACCGCCATACTTTTCTATAAAATTTTTCATAATTCTTTCGGTTTGCATACTGTCTTTGCTGCCGAAAAGAATTTGCGTAGGTGTTTTCCATTGTTCAATAGGGTTTTCTTTTACATATCGGTAATAATCCCAAGACAGCGTTTCAATCGGCGTAGAGATTTTTCGTTGCTCTCTTAATTGTTGTTCGCTTATATTAAACCACACAAACATTTTATTTATTAAATATTCCATATCAATTATAGGCGAGTGAAATATACATTTTTCAAACGCAATGTTTTTATAAGCGTGTAGAGCGAAATATGCCCCGATGCTACAACCGAATAAAGCAATCTTTTCCCAATTATCTATCGCATATGAATAAATCTTTTGCAAATCTTCTATGCCGTGCCATATATCGCAAGGTGCGGTTTCTATTTTTCTATCGCCGTGTTCGGGCAAATCAAAACTCAATGTTTGGTAGCCTTTTTGTTCAGCAATAAAAGCAAAACTCTCGGCATAGTCTTTACTTTGGCATTTGCCGTGAACATAAATGAAAACCTTTTTGGACGGTTTTCCCCAAACAATAGTAGGTACATTTTCGATTTTTAATAACTGTTTTTCCATAAGCAAATTATATTATAATTTTGAGATTTATTCAAGTAAATAAAAACGGCACTCCAAGATTTCTCTTAAAGTGCCTTGTAGGTCATTTGGTAAGATTGCCGTTTTCATCACGCTTTTGTGTTTGCCACGCCGTAGGTATAGGCGGTTTAGGCGAAATATCCGTAATGGGTATTCGCACGCCGAAACACTCATATAAAAAGAAAAGTACGAACTCGCTTTGGCGTGTGTTCGTACAATTCCCTTCTGGCGGAGAAAGAGGGATTTGAACCCTCGCTACGCTTTCACGTACTACTCCCTTAGCAGGGGAGCCCCTTCGGCCTCTTGGGTATTTCTCCAAAGTTCATATTACATATTGAGTATTTTGACGGATTGTCAGGCAACATCAAATGCATTGCATAAAGTATAATATCATACTTTTTCGGTATTGTCAAAATATTTTCTTTAATTTATTGATTTTTTATCAATATATTTTATTATGCTTATGACAAAATTTTTGACAATGTATTAGGTAAAAAAATTAAAATAAACGCAACCTTACGAGATGCAAATAATATAATAATATTGAATAGAGTACACCGTTAAATTAGGACTTTAACATTAGGTAAATTTTCAGAGTTATTTATTTTGCAAGTCTTTGTTTTATTGCAAAGATTGCAATGGGAAGAGGCGTATAAAAAGGTAAATAAATCGTCGTCAAACAAAGAAAAAATCAACGATACTTTTTTGTAAAGTCGACATACAAATTTGTCATTTCGATTTGTGATAGGGGTATATCTATTTGTCATACATATTTGTGACGAGGGTAAAAAATAAGGTGTGGGACAAAAAGGTATGAAGGTACTATTTGTGTCTAAAATCGATGTATATAGGATGTATATAGTACGTTTAATTGAATATTTACCAAAAATTTGTAAAAATAATTGTCAATATTCATTGAAATTGCAATTTTTTTGTGTTAATATAGGGATAGATAAGAAATAAGGAGTATATATTTATGTGTTTTTCCAAGAAGAGAAAAGAAAAGAAGGCTGCAAAGAAGTTAGCAAAACAGCAAGAAAAAGAGGCAAAGAGACTTGCAAAAGAAGAGGCAAAGAATAAGGATAAAAAAGCGCAACCCGCGGTACAAAAAGAAGTAGCAAAACAACAAGAAGAAGTAGCGCAAAAAGAGGTAGTTGCTACTCCTGTTGCAGAAGAGCAAAATGAAGCGCAAGAACAATTTGTAGAAGAGGTCGCTCAAGAGGAAGTTGAGCAAGAAGAAGTCGTCTATGAAGAGGTTGAAGAGGAAGTAGATGATGAGGAAGAAGTAGAATACGTTGAGGTAGAAGAAGAAATCGAGGAACCGGAAGACATACAATATGAAGAAGTCGAAGAGGAAGTAGACGAGGACGTAGAATACGAGGAAGTTGAGGAAGAGATAGAAGAAGACGCTCAAGACGAAGAAGTCGAGTATGTCGAGGTTGAAGAAGAAGTCGAAGAAATGCCGGAGGAAGAGCCGGAAGAAAAAATAGTGGCAACGGCAGTAGTTGAGCCAGAGCCTGAGGTTGAGGAGGAAAAACCAAAGATGGAGAAGAAAGCGAAAGCAAAGACCACAGCAAAGGAGACCCAGACTGCGGCAAAGACAAGCAAGGCTGCTCCTGCAAAAGAGACAAAGGCAGCAAAGTCCGCTCCTGCAAAAGAGACGAAAGCGCCGGCAAAGGCAACTAAGGCTGCTCCTGCAAAAGAGACCAAAGCGGCAGCAAAGACAACCAAGGCTGCTCCCGCAAAAGAAACCAAGGCTGCTCCCGCAAAAGAAACCAAGGCTGCTCCCGCAAAAGAAACCAAGGCTGCTCCCGCAAAAGAAACTAAGGCCGCTCCCGCAAAAGAAACTAAGGTCGCTCCTGCAAAGACAGTTAAAGCCGCTCCTGCAGAAAAGAAGCCTGCAGAAAAAGCAACTGTTGCGGAAAAACCTGCAGCAAATAAAGACGCTGCGCCAAAGAAGAAAGGCAGATTTGAATACAGAAAGACCGAAAAAGGTAATTACGTATACAAACTCTATGCTGCTAACCACAAGGTTATTGCTACCAACGGCGGAACGTATTCTTCGTTGAGCGCGCTCAAGGCAGGTATAAACAGCGTAATCAGAAATGCCGGGACTGCTCCTATTGAGGATCAGACTCTCATAAACATAGAAGAGCAGAAGTTCCCAAAATGGATTATTTTCCAAGATGCAAGAGGTGAATTTAGATTCAGACTTCACGCTTCCAACGGCGAGTGTGTCTGTACGCCAAACGACGGCTATCTTTCTAAGGACGCTTGTAAAGTTGGTATGAAGTCCATTGCCAACACTGCAAAGCACGCTGATATCGTCAAGGCAGACGAGGATTAATAAATAAATTAGAAGACAAAATAAAAAGCGTCTTGCTTATCAAAGCCGGGCGCTTTTTTATATCGCGGTTAAATTGCGTCAATCACAATACTTGCAATACGAAGAATTTGAGGTATAGACTTTCGTCAGTGGCAAGCATAGAGGGGTGGTCGCTTGATTGTGTGCGTATTTCCACTATGCGAACGCTCTTTCCGCTTTCGCGAGCGGCGTCGGCAAGCATATTTTGAAATAACGGAAAAGTCATATAGTGCGAGCAGGAAGACGAGATGAGAAAACCGCCTTTTTTGATTAGTTTAATTGCCAGTATGTTTATATCCTTATAGCCCTTATATGCATTCTTTACTTCACTTGCGCTCTTGCAGAATGCCGGTGGATCAAGCACGATAGTGTCAAAAGTTTTGCCTTCGCGCTTGAATTTGCGCAATTCTTCAAATACGTCGCCTTGCATTGTAGTAATATTGTTGAAATTATTAAGTCGTGCGTTGGCATTGACATCGGACAGCGCTTGAGAAGATATATCTAACGCGATTACTTCTTTTGCTCCGCCTGCTGCGGCATTGAGGGAAAAACCGCCCGAGTTGCAAAAACAGTCAAGCACTTGTTTATCTTTGCAATATCTTCGCAAGGCAAATCGGTTTTCTTTTTGGTCAAGGAAATATCCTGTCTTTTGTCCGTTTTGCAAGTCGACTATCATTTTAAGTCCGTTTTCTTTGATTACGACTTTTGTATCAAATTCGCCGTATATTTTCCCTTTGCGTTCTTCAAGTCCTTCTTTAAGTCTGACTGCAACGTCGCTACGCTCGAAGATACCTCTTGGATTGAAAAGTTCGACAAGCGCTTGAATAATGACGTCTTTATTTTTTTCAATGCCAAGTGAGAGTAGTTGAACGCATAAAATATCAGAATACTTGTCGACGATGAGTGCGGGTAAGTTGTCGCTTTCACCGAAAACCATACGATAGCAGTTGTCCATTCCCAGCGAAATTCTATAGTCATTGGCTTTTTTTATAGCGCTTTTATAATATTCCAGGTCGGGTACGCTGTCATCGCGGATAAATATGCGTACGAGTATCTTCGACAGATGATTGATATAGCCTTTGCCAATATATCTGCCGCTGTAGTCATACACTGTTGCAAGCGAGCCGTTTTTATCCTTTCCTTCTATGCGCGCAACTTCGTTGGCATACACCCACGGATGTCCTGCGACGATACGCTTTTCTTCATTTTTCTTCAAATACACACTGTACGGCATAGTCTGCTCCTTGTTATCCGCAAGAGAATAAATTAAATTTTGCTCTCGGCAAAGTAATTTATATCATTATAACAGTATTTGATTTCAAAAGCAATAATTTCTCGCAAGACAGCATTCTCGTATTGCAAATGGCGCAGAAATGTATTATAATAAATCTATATATTACATATTGATATATATTTATATAAATATAGGAAGTGTTATGGAGAAAAAAGCAGGGATATTATTGCCGATATTTTCACTGCCCGGCAAGTATGGCATAGGTACGCTTGGCAGAAGCGCGTTTGCGTTTGTGGATTTTTTGCAAGAATGCAATCAAAATTATTGGCAGGTACTGCCGCTCAATCCGACGATCTACGGCGATTCGCCCTATCAGTCTCCTTCCGCATTTGCGGGAAATCATTATTTTATTGACATAGATACGCTAGTCGAAGAAGGATTGCTTGACAAGTCTTACGCAAAAGGATATCAGCGTAAGGCTTCCAGAGTGGACTACGCTTATCTTTTTGAGAGCAGGTTATTTTTGCTTAAAAAGGCGTTTGAACTTTTTGATATAAACCAAAGCAGATACGTTGATTTCAAGCGGGCAAATGCTTTTTGGCTAGACGATTACGCGCTCTTTATGTCCATTAAAGAATATCACAACAACTCTTCTTGGAGCAGTTGGGGAAAAGATGAAAAATACCGATTGAATATGAAGATGTTGCAAATAAAATATGCGGGTAGCATAGAATTTTGGAAGTTTGTTCAATACGAGTTTTATTCGCAGTACGCCAAAGTAAAGTCGTACGCCAATTCAAAGGGTATAGAGATTGTGGGAGATATGCCAATATACGTCGCTTACGATAGCGTGGACGTATGGTCAAAACCCAAGAATTATCTTTTAGACAAAGACCTTAATCCCACCCTTGTTGCGGGAGTTCCGCCCGACGCATTTTCCGCGGACGGTCAACTGTGGGGCAATCCGATATACAATTGGCAAAAGATGAAAAGAGACAAATATCAGTGGTGGATAGACAGACTCCAAGTCGCTTACAGACTCTATGACGTAATACGCATAGACCATTTCCGCGGTTTTGAGGCTTATTACGTCGTAGATAGGGAATGCAAAACCGCAAAGATAGGCGAGTGGCGCAAGGGCGTTGGCATAAGTCTTTTTAAAGAACTTGACAAGCGTCTGCCCGGCGCAAAGATTATTGCAGAAGATTTGGGCGTGATTACGCCGTCTGTACGTCGACTTCTCAAGAGGGCGGGTTATCCCGGAATGAAAGTATTGCAATTTGCATTTTGCGACGATAATAGCGATTATTTGCCAAAAAATATCAAGTCCTCCAACTGCGTGGTATATACCGGCACTCACGACAATATGACTACCCCACAATGGTTTGATAGCATTGACAAACAAGAGAAAAGTTTATTCAAAAAGACTTGCAAGCCTAAAAAAGGCGAGAATAATACGCATTGTTTGATACGTACCGCTATGTCCACAAAAGCAGAGAGAGTGATTATACCAATGGCGGATTATTTGGGTCTCAAAGAAGAGGGGCGCATCAATGCGCCGTCGACGACAGGAGACAATTGGACTTGGCGACTCAAGGATAGATACGATACTGTTAAAATAATAGAAAAAATTAAAGAATTGACGAAGTACCGTTTAGATTAACTCAAATTTTAATATCATTTCGAGTAGAGAAAAGCGGAATGGAGAAATCTCAACGAATTAAACATACGGATAGAGACCTCTCCACTGCGGTCGAGGTGACAATATTTTGTCATTGGCGCTCACTATGGGATCTGTCATTTCGACCGAAGCGTAGCGGAGTGGAGAAATCTCAATCAATTTAAGCACAAAATCGCAACGCGCAATACAAGCGTTGCGATTTTTTATTCAACAAAGAGTCTAATTTAATGTAGATTTTTCGCAATTCCAAAAAAAGTATACTTTTCCTGACTGCCTTTTATTTTTTGTGAAAAGGCATATTTTTCAAATATATTATACTTTACGAATAATAATTTTGCAATATCTTTGGGTCAGGAAAAGTATACTTTTTTTGGAATTTGAGCCTGTCATTCTCACTCCATTCAAAGCGTACTTTAATGGGGTGTACTATATGGAAAAGAAAAACTATATCAAAGTTTTTGGAGTTGTGGCAATAATACTGGCGGTGTTTGCGCTGTTTTTGTACGCAATATGTTATGTTTGTGTAGAATATCGAGACAATCGGTCGAGTCTTTCGTCCGATATTGGACAAGAGTCTGTCACGCCGACGGCTGACATCGAGCGGGGACCTGCAGCATACGACGTGGAGTATGAACTCGGCGAGACCACTGCCGCAGCAATGAGAAGTAAGTGGAATACTTACGTCAATTCAAGCAGCGAGGACAATGTCGTCAAGATAAAACTCACTGCAGATTGGGTCGCTGTCGTAGACTCAAGCGGCACAAACATTCCTTATATCGCAGGCTCGGCGTCTGCTCGCAGATACGTCGTCCTAGATCTCAACGGACATAAGATCAGAAGGTCGTCAGGCACTGGACGACTTATCTATGCCTCTTATGCGGATTTTACTATCGAGGACAGTTCGGGCGGACAGGGCGGAATCACAAGCGGATATACCAATAGGTATTATCATGGCAGCGCTCTTTATGCCAAAGATTGCAATATTACTCTCAATGACATCAATATTTCCGGATGCTCATCATACGGCGATATGTATGGCAACTCTTATGGCGCCGTCTACGTTGAAGGCTACAGCAATTTTACTATGAACGGCGGTTCTCTCTACAGCAATAATCAGTCGGGTGCCTATGTTGATAATAACGGCTTAAGGGTACATACTTATCTTGACGGCGGATATATCGTTCTCAATGGCGTAACTTTCAGCAATAATATCTGCACATCGAAGAGAAATATAATTTTTAATTCGTTAACTGCTGCCAACGGTACTGTGACTGTAACAGACTGTACTTTTACAGGCAATAATGGACAGGACGGTTACTTGTATAGTTTACTATCCTCATCAGCAGGTAAAGCCGTTAATATTAAGGGCTGTAATTTTTATAATAATAAAGGACTTTCCATATATATTAATGGCGCTCCGACTGACGGCGCCACGATAGAGAATTGTGAAATATATAACAACACCAGTACGTATGATCAAGCCGCTTCATGTGTGTATGATGTTGTTAGCACTTCAACTCTTATACAGGACTGTAATATTCACGACAATACGGGGAAATGGGGAGCGATTCAGCAAGAGGTGAATCGATCTTCTTTATCTCTTGTTAGAACCTCGATTACAAACAATACTGCAATATATACGGCAGCAGGAATATACATTCGTAGTAGGACTGGTACTATTTGCAATATTATAGACTCGACTATCACAGGTAATAAGGCAACAAATAGTAACAACGGCGCTATTGAACTTGTCTCAGGAACAAATACTTATACCGGTTCGCTGACTCTGTCGGGATTGGTAAAGATCACAGGCAATACTAATAAAGCAGACGAACAATCTGATTTAACACTTTTTCCTAAGATCGTCGGCGAGTTGGATGAAGAATCGGAAATCGGTATTTATGCGGGGGGTTCAATTGCTACCGGCACTGCGGTTACTACCGGCTATAGTACTTACAATGCAGGGATAGATCCAAGCAATATCTTTTTTAGCAATAGGCCTCAATATGTCGTCGCTTGGAATACCGCCGGGACAGAAGCCGCGTTCGTCACCCCAAAGACAATGGACAAACCTACAGCTGATGAGACCAACTTTGTCTATACAGGCGCGGCGCAGACCTATATTCCTAATGGCATAGATACTGCTTATATGAAGGTGGACAACAACGTTCAGGTCAACGCAGGGACTTATACCGTCACCGTTACGCCTATCAACGGCTGCGTATGGACTGGATATTCTAAAGACCCTGTGACATTTGACTTTGTGATCAACAAGGCTACGCCCAAAATCACGCCGTCAAAATCAAGCATTACAGTTGCAGAGACTGTCGAAGGGTGCGAATATGACATCTCCGGCGTAGCGTCCAATGGAGAAGATGTCAAGATTGCCTATTATGACAGCAACAACGCATTGCTTACCGATCCGCCGACTTCACAAGGAACATATAAGATAGTGCTGTCAGTTGCGGCGACAGACAACTATAACGCGGCAAGCGTAACCGTGCCGCTGACCATTACTCAACATAAGCATACCTTTGACAATTACGTCTTCAACGATGGCACAGCGACTTGCACGCAAGACGGCACGGAGACAGGACAGTGCACCTTCCCCAACTGTTCAGAGACTGACACGAGGAGCAAAGAAGGCACTGCGCTGGGACACGATTACGTAGGCGAGCCTACTTGGGTCTGGGGTAATTCTTATCATACGGCGACAGCGACATTCGTATGTTCGCGCGGAGACGACCCCGATTATACCATTGCGGCGCAAGTCACGGAGAACAGAGAGGAGGCTACCTGCTCCAAAGAAGGTCTGCTTACCCTTACCGCAAGCGTTACGCTCAACGGCAAGACCTATACCGATGTCAAGACGGACGTGATTACCACTTTGCCTCACGACTATTCCATCACAAGATGGGAGTGGGCGGAAGATTACTCATCGGCTACGTTCTATTACGAGTGCGCAGAGTGCGGAGACAGCGGCAGCGTGACGGTCGATTCGGTTATTAAGATAGACAAGCAGCCTACCTGTACGGAGTTCGGCTCAAAGACTTATACAGTCACGGCTACTTATCCGTACGCAAAGACGGCTACCGATTCCCAGACCGTCTCTATCGACAAGATTGACCACGATTATTCGTCGCAAGTTTTTGCTCCGTCCTGTACGGTAGACGGCTATACTTTGCATATATGCAGTCAGTGCGGCGATACCTATCAAGACGATATTCAGTCTGCATTGGGGCATACTTACGACAGTTACGGACACGACGGCGATACGCACTGGCAGATTTGCTCAACTTGCGCACACACGAGCGCGCCTACTTCGCACACTTATTCATATTCTAGCACAATAAAAGACGCGACGGAGACCGAGCAGGGCGAAGAACTTTGGGAGTGTGAGTGCGGTAGTCAAATTACCAAGACTACGCCTACGCTGGCGCACACCCAACACACGCCGGGCGATGTGTGGATGTCAGACGGCACTTATCACTGGCACGAGTGTACTTTTGACGGTTGCAACGAGCAACTCGACAAGGTCGAGCATGATTATCAAGACACAGTAATTGCGCCTACCTGTACTACAGACGGATATACTTTGCACACTTGCGACGTATGCAAAGAGAGCCATAGAGACACAGAATTGCCAGCGACAGGTCACTCCTATGACAGCTTTGGACATGACGGTGACAATCACTGGCAGATATGCTCGTCTTGCGCTGACACAAGTCAGCCTACTGCGCACAATTACGCATATTCTAGCACAATAAAAGAGGCGACTGAGACCGAGCAGGGCGAGGAACTTTGGGAGTGCGAGTGCGGCAATCAAATTACCAAGACTACGCCATGTCTTGCGCACACCCAACACACGCCGAGCGACGTATGGGCGTCAGACGGCACTCATCACTGGCATGAGTGTACTTTTGACGGTTGCGGCGAATTGCTTGACAAAGAAGAGCATACTCAACAAGTTGTTCCCGGCGTAGAGCCTACAGAGACTTCGTCAGGATTGACAGACGGTGTTGTTTGTCCTGTCTGCAACAAGACGCTTGTCGAGCAAGAAGTCATACCGCCTATCGAAAACCCAGATAATCCAGATAATCCAGATAATCCAGACAACCCTGACAATCCTGATAATCCGGGTATCGGTAGCGGAGATATCGGTAGCGGAGATATTGGTAGCGGAGACGTGGGTAGTGGAGACGTAGGTAGCGGAGACAATCCGAGCGGCAACAACCCGAGCGGAAACAATCCCGGTAGCGGAGACAATAGCGGCGGAACGCTTGATGAGATACTTGAGAAACTCAAAGAGATACCGATGTGGCAGTTGACGGCGAGCATTATATCAATCATATTGATACTTATATTTGCAAGCAAAGGCTTTGGATATCTGTCCAAGAGCAAGCAAAACAAGAGAATGGCGGAGAGCAAATACAAGATGTATTATGCGGGAGCATTCTTGGGATTGGCTGCGGCAGGTTGGACTGCGGTGGCGTGCGTCCTCATGGCATTGGCGGTGTTGAGCATAGTATTCATGATAATCGCCAAGAGCAAGTACAACAAGTCGTTGATATACGCCGAAGAGTTGAGAGACGAATATGAGCGCAACAAGGCGGACATAGAGGATAGAAAGAGAGAAGAAGAGGCAAGAAAGCGTGACGAGAACATGCAGATGATGTTGATGAGTATGATGGGCGGAAACGCAGGCGTAGGCGGCAATATGGGACAAGGCGTGCCGCAGGGCGGATATGCATATGCGCAATCAGGTATTAGCGCAGACGAAATCAAATGTATTGTCTCTGAGACTGTCGCAGCGCTCCTGCCGGGTATGCAACAGATGTTGCCTCAACAAGCATCTACTAATGACGACGCAATCAAGACCTTGATTGAGGGACAGCGAGTAATAATAGAAAAACTCGCAAGTCAGTCAACAAGCCAACCTCAAATTATTGAGAAAGAAGTCCCTGTCGAGAAGATAGTGGAGAAGGTCGTCGAGGTACCTGTCGAAGTAGAAAAGATTGTCGAGAAAGAAGTCAAGGTAGAAGTGCCTGTCAAAAAGGTCGTCAAGAAAGTTGTGGAGAAAGAAGTCAAAGTCAAAGTATCTGCGCCTGCAAAGCCAAAAGCAGAGAAAACTCCTAGACTCACTTTGGACGAGGCATACGCATTGCTAAGCAAAGAGCAAAAGAAATACTTCGACGGATTGAGAGACTATGCTCTGACGAAGTATAAGTGCAAAGAGAAGAAGTCGACGTACTTCGTAGTATACGGACATACAGCTACAAATCCGCTAATCAAACTTACAATAAAGAAAGACACGACTGTAGCGCTGTTGAAGATGGAAGATGAGTATATGAAAGACATCAGGCGAGACGCAACTGGAGACGGCACGAAGGTGAAAGTGAAGGAGACGGAAGTAATAGTAAGCGACAAGCAAGCCTTTGAGACGGCGAAGAAGATGGTGGACTTGAGAGACGATCAAATAGAGAGATATCAAGAACTTCTCAAAGAGCAACGCGCAATGAGAAGCAAGAAGTAAGAGCAAAGAGTATAAATGCAAAGGCGGGAATAATTCCCGCCTTTTGCCATTATACCCATTTTGTCATTTCGACCCAAGCGGAGCAATGTGGATAAATCTCAACTAATTAAATATACAAGTTAGATTTATCTACTATGGTCGAGGTGACAAAAGCGAGAGTTGCCTCTCACTTTTGCTTTTTACTTGCTTTCTCTTGCATTGACTACTTCTTTGGTTTGAGGGTCGACGATAACAGACCAGTAATCTCCCTTATTTTTGATAAAAGATACGTACCAAAAATACTTGCCGTCTTCTTCGGTTTGTGTGATAAGTTTGACATAACATTCTCTGTCAAAAGAATTGTCGGCAAGAGATGTATCTATTTTTTCTTTATAATGGTTATATGCTATCTCAAGAGCGTTTTCAGCGTTGCATTCTGCGGGGCATATATTGGATAGCGAATATTCAAGACTAGTTTCGTTAAGCGTGAGTGTGAGACTCTCTAATTCGCCAAGGTCGGCGATATTCTCAATTTTGCAAGCGAGATTTATTCCCAATCTGTTTTTTGAGATACTGCCGGTAGCGCTAGACTTGCTGCCTTTCAGAGTATATTCATAGGTATTGGACAAAGCATCTGCATTATGCGGTGTAAGCGTTAGAGTGCTTACGTTCATCACCTTGTCCGTCTTTCCGTCGGCTATGAAGTGTTCTTCCTGCATTATTATGCTCAGTGAGACGTCAAAGTTGTCGTCTGAAGCGGTATAGAGAGCATTTTGCATATAACTTGTACGCTCGGAGAGTTTTTCGAGATTTGTCTTTTGTTCTGCGCAACCTACGCACGCTACGATTATGACCGCTAAAATTGCAATAGGTATGATTGCCTTAAAAAACTTTTTCATATATCCTCCAATATAATTTGATATTAAATATTATGAGGACAAGTTTAAAAATATGACAAATAGCGCTTGCTAATGCCAAATTGATAAATATTTCAGTTTTGCTCTAAAATATATCTATCAACAAAAATCGTATATAGAGTTCTCAATATGTTGGGAATGACTTAACTAGTATAATAAAAGCGGGAAATACTCCCGCTTTATTGAATTTATATAGATTTATTTTGCAGATTTCTTAGCCAATTTTTCTTCGCGCTTTTCATTTTTCTCAATCATTTTAGTTTCTTTATTGGCAAGTTTTGTCTTTTCTTTTTCGAGTGCTTTTCTCTCTTTTTCGTTTTGTTTGATTTCTTTAATTACGTCGTTGACCATTACGGCTTTGCCTTCTTTTCTGCGTTTTTCCATAGCGTTTTTACTTAAAATATGTCCCAACGTGCCGAATACTCCGCCAATCAATTTGAAGATACCTCTGAAGTATTTTTTGTTGCCCCACATTAGCATACCGTCGATAAGGGAAGTGTGGATAAGTCCCGAAGATATGCCGACGAGACCTCTGAGCGGCATTTCTTCCATACCTTGCTTGAGCATCATCATAGTTGTTATGTCGGCATTTGGCACTTGGCTTTTGATTATGGACGGCGCAACTTTGACTATTAGTTTGCCAATCAAGCACACTTTGAGTTCGCCGATTGTGGTGTTGTAATCAAAATAACCGCGCTTGGTGTCGGCATTGACAGGAATGTCTCCATCGTATAGTTTTGCAAATTGCTCGGCAGGTATTTCGTCGCAATGCGCGATATCGTAATAGCAAGGGCATATAGACTGATAATCTGGGATTTTCTTTTCTTCTTGGTCAAACTTAACGTGGATTACGCCTTGCAGTCTAATATCTCTGCTTGACGCGCCGATTAAGATATTGTATTCTCCGTTTGTCGCATACCATTCGTTAATTACGGTATTGTAGAAAGCAAAGGATCTGTAATCGAGCGTATGTGTGACTTTGACGCTTTCACCCGCTTTGATAAATACTTTTTCAAATCCCTTGAGTTCTTTCTTTGCTTTGAATACTACCGGATTTGGATCGTTGATATACAGTTGACAGACTTCGTATCCGTCAACCTTGCCGGTATTTGTGACATTGTAAGACACTTGCATTCCGTCGATTTTCAAGTCGCTGTACTCAAAGGTCGTATACGACAAACCATAGCCGAATGGAAAGAGTACATTTTTGTTTGCGCTGTCAAAATACCTGTAGCCTACATAAATGCTTTCTCTGTATTCTACGTTTTTCGGACCCATCGGGAAGTATTTGCTGACGATATTGTCTTCTTCCTTTATGGGGTATGTCTCGGCAAGTTTACCGCTTGGGTTGACTTTGCCAAAGATTACGTTATAGAGCGCCTCTCCGCCTGCTTCGCCGGGAAGATACGCGTTGATCAGTGTAGTTACTTTGCTTATCCAAGGCATTACCACTGGTGAGCCGCCGAAGAGTACGACTACGGTATTAGGATTGATGGAAGTCATAACTTCGATAAGGTCGCTGTGGCTTTTTGGTATTGTCATATGGCTGCGGTCATAACTTTCGCTTTCGTATTGATCCGTAAGCCCGACGAATAGGAATACTTTTTTATGATTTTTCGCCACTTGAATTGCCTCTTCGAGTAGTTTCCCGTCAAGTTTGTCGCCGACCAAATCGTATGCGGGAGCAAATTCATATTTCTTGCCGTTGCCGTCCATAGCCTCGAGGAAACTGACAAGCTTGTATGGATTGATTCTCGAAGAGCCGGAGCCTTGATAACGCAGTGTGCGAGCAAGTTCGCCAATGATAGCAATATCGTCTTGACTTTCTTCGATAGGCAGCACATTGTTATCGTTTTTCATAAGTACGAATGATTGCTCTGCAATCTCTCTTGCCACTTCGTGCGCTTCGTCATAATCAGCCTTGTATTCGGGTTGAAGAGCAGAGTAACTCTTAATAATATATCCCAGCAATCTTTCAACGACGCTGTCAAGTTGTTTTTCGTCGAGTTTGCCGCTCTTGACGGCTTTGACAATTTGTTTGTCCGTAGCTCCGCCGCAACTTGGCATTTCTAGGTCAAGCCCCGCTTTTATTGCTTCTATACGGTTGTTGAGCGCGTTCCAGTCACTGACTACGATACCTTTAAATCCCCATTCGTCTCTCAAAATGTCTGTGAGAAGTCGCTTGTTGTCTGACAGGTATACGCCGTTGAGTTTGTTGTAAGAGCACATCACCGTGTCGGGTTGAGCCTTGACGGCCTCTTCAAATGCGGGAAGATATATCTCTCTCAAAGTACGCTCGTCCATTATGCTGTTGATAGTCATTCTGCGTTTTTCTTGATTGTTGGCGCAGAAGTGCTTGAGCGAAGTGCCCACGTCGTTTGACTGAACGCCTTCGATATAATTCCTGCACATTTTTCCCGCAAGATACGGGTCTTCGGACATATACTCAAAGTTGCGTCCGCAAAGAGGACTCCTCTTGATATTCGTGCCCGGTCCCAAAATCGTGCTGATATTTTGGTCAAGGCATTCTTTGCCCAACGCTTCGCCCATCTTGGTTGCCATATTCACGTTCCAAGTGCTTGCAAGATTGACTGCGGGCGGGAATGCCGTAGCAGGGAAGGATTGCTTCATTCCAAGATTGACGTCATCGTCGTTTTCTTTTCTCAATCCGTGAGGACCGTCCGCCATCATCACGCTTGGCACGCCAAGTCGCTTAATCGGCTTAGTGCTCCAGAAGTCATAGCCGGAGCATAGTCCCGCCTTTTCTTCCAAAGTCATTTTGGTGATCAGTGTCTTAATTTCGTCAATCATAAAGCCTCCGTCGCTTAAATAAATATTAAATACACACCTATTTTACCATATATAAAATAATAATTCAAGACAAAAATGTAAAAAATATAACGCCAATTTTGAGCGGAGTCGAGAATATGATACGGTTTTTTACGGTAGAGATTTCCAGATTTGTTAAATCAACTTACACATATAGGCAGTAAAACGACAAAATGATTATATGCGCGCAAGTTTGCTTAATGTTGTAATGTATCTTGCGGTCGGAAGAAAATTTAGTTTGAAAATGCGCGTATCGTCCAATCTTTCGTCGCAAATTACAAGTTAGGTGCAGTAATGGGCTTTTTAATGTTAGTTGGAAAATCTTTACAATTGCAACAAAAATTCTTTGAGTAGCAAGTAATTTATTTGACATACCCCGATGATTTGATTTAAAATAATAAAAAGTTTAAGGAGATTATTTCAAATGGGCAAGATTGCAAAAGAAGGATTGACGTTTGACGACGTGTTGCTTATTCCTCAGTATTCAGAGGTGTTGCCGTATCAAGTAGATTTATCTACAAAACTCTGTGACAAAATTACACTCAATATTCCGCTATTAAGCGCATCGATGGACACTGTCACCGAGTGTGAGTTGGCTATTGCTATGGCGCGCGAGGGCGGTATAGGTATGATTCACAAGAATATGACTATCGAGCAACAAGCCGAGCAAGTCGACAAAGTTAAGAGAAGCGAAAACGGCGTAATCACAAATCCGTTTTCTTTGGGACCTCAAAATACTTTGGAGGAAGCCAACAATCTTATGCGCCGATTTAAGATCAGCGGCGTACCCGTCACAGTCGACGGCAGATTGGTTGGTATAATTACCAATAGAGACCTGAGATTCGAGACGGATATGTCAAAACTTATCGGCGACTGTATGACCAAAGACAATCTTGTCACCGCTCCGGTAGGCACTACGCTTGAGCAGGCTCAAAAGATATTGGCTGAGCGCAGAATAGAGAAGTTGCCGCTCATAGACAAGAAGGGCAATCTCAAAGGACTTATCACAATCAAAGATATAGAAAAGGCTATCAAGTATCCAAGCAGCGCAAAGGACAGCAGCGGCAGACTTTTGGCAGGCGCGGCAGTAGGCGTGACGGCGGATATTATGGACAGAGTATCTGCGTTGGTGGATAGCAAAGTCGACGTCATTACTATAGACACAGCTCACGGACACTCCAAGGGCGTGCTTGATTGCGTAGCCAAGGTAAAGGCAAAGTTTAGCGATCTTCCGATCATTGCCGGCAACGTAGCGACCGCAGATGCAACGAAAGCGCTAATTGACAATGGAGCAGACGTAGTAAAAGTGGGTATCGGTCCTGGTTCTATTTGTACTACCAGAATTATCGCGGGTATCGGTGTGCCTCAAGTTACGGCAGTAATGGACTGCGCGGAGCAAGCCGATAAGATGGGCAAGAGAATTATCGCCGACGGCGGTATTAAGTATTCAGGCGACATAGTCAAGGCTTTGGGCGCAGGAGCAAGCGCAGTTATGCTTGGCAGTTTATTTGCAGGTACGGAGGAAACTCCCGGTGAAATAGAGATATTCCAAGGCAGATCGTATAAGGTATACAGAGGTATGGGCTCGCTTGCGGCAATGTCGGCAGGCAGCAAAGACAGATACTTCCAGACCAACGCCAAAAAACTTGTTCCCGAAGGCGTCGAGGGCAGAGTACCTTACAGAGGCTCGCTTGCGGACGTTATTTTCCAACTTATGGGAGGACTTCGTTCTGGTATGGGATATTGCGGTATGCCTAATATCGACACATTGCGTAAGAAGGCGCAATTCGTAAAGATTTCCAATGCGGCTTTGATAGAAAGCCATCCGCACGATATAAGTATCACAAAGGAAGCGCCAAACTATTCGACGAAAGGCTGATAATCAAATCGTATATTCGTATAAAAATCAAAGGCAGGAAATACCTGCCTTTTTCGATTATTTTAGTTTTGCTAATATAGTAAGTATTTTTGTAATTATGACTGAAGTGCGCATAATAGAGAAATCTATTATAAAAATTTCAATAAATTAAACGCAAGTATTTTCATACATTTGCGTTTAATTTAACTTTGCTGCAGACGCAAAAATTTATTTTTTAATATTCCATTCTCTTTGCAAGATACTCTTCGAGTTGGTCGATGGAGATACGCTCTTGTTGCATACTGTCACGTTCTCTTACTGTTACGCAGTTGTCTTCCAATGTGTCGAAGTCGACGGTCACGCAATACGGCGTGCCGATTTCGTCTTGACGGCGGTATCTCTTGCCGATAGACGCTGTTTCGTCGTAAGTTGCAGAGAATTTTTTGGAAAGCTGTCTATACAGTTCTTCGCTCTTTTCGCCGAGCGCTTTCTTTTGGAGAGGCAATACCGCAACTTTATAAGGAGCGATTGCAGGGTGGAAGTGCATTACGACGCGGCTGTCTCCGCCCTCGAGTTCTTGCTCTTCATAAGCGTTGCACAGCAGAGCAAGCACCATTCTTTCCACACCGAGCGACGGCTCTATTACATATGGTACGTATTTCTCATTCGTAACGGGGTCAGTGTAATCAAGGTTCTTTCCGCTTACTTTTGCGTGAGCGTTGAGGTCGAAATCTGTTCTGTCTGCGATACCCCATAATTCGCCCCAACCGAATGGGAATTTGAATTCAAAGTCAGTCGTCGCGTTGGAGTAGTGCGACAATTCTTCCGGATCGTGGTCGCGGAGTTTCAATCTGTCTTCTTTGATACCGAGACCCAAAAGCCAGTTCTTGCAGAATTCTTTCCAATATCCAAACCACTCTAGATCGGTTCCCGGCTTGCAGAAAAACTCAAGTTCCATTTGTTCAAATTCTCTTACACGGAATATAAAGTTGCCCGGAGTAATCTCATTTCTAAACGACTTGCCTATCTGACCGATACCAAAAGGCACTTTCATACGGCTGGTGCGTTGCACGTTGAGGAAATTGACGAAAATACCTTGCGCCGTCTCCGGACGGAGATATACGGTATTGGTTGTATCTTCCGTCACGCCTTGGAAAGTCTTGAACATAAGGTTGAATTGTCTTACGCCGGTGAAGTCGCACTTGCCGCAGTTGGGGCAGACGATTTTGTTGTCTGCGATATACTTTTCCATTTTGTCGTTGGACCAGCCGGCAATGCTCAAGTCAAGTTTTTTGCGCGCGATATAATCTTCGATAAGATTGTCGGCTCTGTGACGCGTCTTACAACTCTTGCAATCCATAAGCGGGTCGGAAAAACCGCCTACGTGACCAGATGCAACCCATACGTTGGGATTCATAAGTATTGCGCTGTCAAGACCTGTGTTGAGAGTGTTTTCCTGCACGAATTTTTTCCACCACGCTTTTTTTACGTTGTTCTTAAGTTCCACGCCCAAAGGACCGTAGTCCCAAGTGTTTGCCAAACCGCCGTAAATTTCGCTGCCTGCAAAAATAAAACCTCTGCCTTTGCAAAGCGCAACGAGTTTATCCATAGTCAATTCTGCCATAATAAAAAATTACTCCTTGATCGCATATTTTTTGTATAGTCATCTCGCCTTAGAGAGGAGAACTATATCTAGCATACGCGGTATATTATTGTTTTTATTTTAATAAATTTGCCGTAGTATGTCAAATATATAGTCACACTTTTATTTTAATTTGCTTATTATGAACTAGAAGGAAAGAGCAGCGCTCCGACCTTCAAAAACTATGGAGGAAATTGTAATGACGAACTTTAACGATTGCGGTTGCGCAAACAATCAATGCTATTCCGAAAACGCTAACAATGGCTGCGGATGCAACTGCTTATGGCTCATCATCTTGCTTATGTGCTGCGGATGCTGCGGCGGTAACTGCGGTTCAAGCAAGAGCGGCTGTGATTGCAGTTGTATTATACCGGTTATCGTAGCGCTTTGCTGCTGCTGTAAATAAGGAATAGTACAAATTGTTACAGAACTACATATGATAAAACAACAAGGCTGTTGCTTATGCGACAGCCTTGTTGCTATTGTGTCACCTCGAACGTAGTCGAGAGGTCTAATCCATATTTAATTCGTAGAGATTTCTCCGTTACGCTATGGCTTCAGTCGAAATGACGTATATACTTGCCGTCCCCTTGAGGGGAAGGGTCGCATTATGCGACGGAAGGGGTGTAAGTGGTCGCGTTTTATCTGTCTTCTCGAGCGTAGCGGAGAGATTGCTATCCGCATATTAAGTACGACAAAATGGAGCATTGCGGCATTTTTGTTTGGTCTGTATCTTTTAATTATGTATGAAGATATAATAATTGACTATTGCGAGATAGACGTACCAAGCGAATAGCGGTTCTAGAAGTATCATAGCAATCGTATCCCTGCGAATTGTCATTATGAATACTGCAAATATCAACGCGCACGCAATTATCAATATCACAAAACTTGCAATTGGGGAGTGAATAGCAAAGAATAGCATACACCAAATAATATTCAAAATACCAAGTATTACCAACGGCAATATGATTATAGTATGTTTCCGGTGGAATATAAGGCGAGCGATTATGGCTATGTTGACGATATACGCAATGCTCCAGCCTATTGCCATACCCTTTGGGGCAAGCGCAATAGAGGGTAGTATCAATGCGTTGTACCACTCTCCGATTTTTATAAAATAAGCGCTTAGCGAGGCATATAACAACACTATACCCATTGCAATCGCAATGCTCCACAGCCATTTGACCTTTGTCATATTAGATTATATGAAATAGAAAAGCGGATTATTCAGAATGACAATTTAAACAAATTGACATATCCGCTATGTTGTGCTAAAATCAAGTTATGCAAAAACACAACTTTTTGACTTGGTGGCTGAGTTTTTCCATCAAGCCGTTGCCGTACAGAATATTCAAGGGCATTATTACGTCTATCGTATTTATCATATGGGTGGCGTTTGTTGCCGTATTTACCGATTTATATTGGAAGTTTACGCTATGCGTATTCCTGCCGGTATTTGCAGTGGACACAATTTGGGAAATCATCAACTTTACAAGTTATCAAAAGAAATACAAAGCATATTTAGAAGAGAATGAGAATAAGTGATTGCTCTTGCAAGACGGATATAATTATTGATAAGCATAAAATAGCGAAATACTATTGCAAATTATAAATTTTGCGATAGTATTTTTTTGGTAATTGCGACTAATTGCAAATAAAGATTTATTGTGCTAAACTAATGACAGATACTGTCAGAAGAGGGGCGTTTGATGCAGAGTCTTGGAGAATTTTTGAGATATACGAGAAAGAGCAAAGGCATTACGCAAGAGGAATTGGCAAGTAAAATATGTGTAGTTTCTCCTGTGATAAGCAAGTGGGAAAATGGCAAGAGCATTCCCGACCTTGCGGCGCTCTGCAAGTTGTGCAATATATTGGAGATAAGTCTTGAAGAATGTATTGCAGGCTGTAAGTTGGATATGCCTTTGGCGTTGCCGCCAGCGAATTATGACGCCCAAAAGCTTGGCGAGAGATTAAAAGATTTGAGAATAAGGAATAATCTTTCGCAGTCTGAAGTAGGCAAAAAGTTGTTCGTTACTTCGCAGACAATAAGCCGTTGGGAAAGCGGAGAAATGAATTCTTTGGAGAATTTGCAATCAATTTGTCAGTTTTACGAGATTTCAATTGGTTATCTTTTTCAAGAGGACACTATTCAAAATTTTGCAAGTTACGTCTCAGAAAATTATCGTGACGAAATTTTTAGCAAATCTATAGATCCTCAACCTAAGCCTGTAGTTCCTAAAAATTATTTGGCAAAGTTTGTGTTTGTTTTGTCTGCTATCATTGTCATTGTGGCATTGAGTGTAACGGGCGGGATATCCGTATATGGGCATACTCATTCGCTCATTTACTTTGCAAAAGTCGAACCTTCATGCGAATCGACAGGCAGGATTTCTTATTGGCAATGTACAGAATGTAAAAAATGTTTTTTCTATTCTAAAGGTAAAAATCCGATTTCTGATATTTCCATAAGCGCAAGCGGGCATGACTTTGGGCAATGGCAATTGCTAAAGCCGGCGACCTGCGCGCAAGACGGAGAGGAGATAAGATATTGCGCTAACGATGGCGCTCATTATGAAATGAGAGTTGTGCCTATGTTGTCGCATAAATTGACGATTACAGAAACAGGCTGTATTTCTTCGGGGATATGCGAATTATGCAACATGGTTATAAGAACAGGGCAGCATGATTATGAAAATGGGAAATGCGTTAATTGCGGAAAATATGAGTATTTTACTCCTATGGCTCCGCTTGACAAGTATACTTTGGGACAAATTTATTCAGAAGATTTAGTATTTAACCCTACTCACAACTATTGGGCTCAGCACGAAGGCGTAGATTTCACAGCGCCGGCAGGAAGTGAAGTCAAATGTATAGAAGACGGCACTGTTAAAGAAGTCACGAATGACAGTTACAGCGGCGCAACCGTGACAATCGAGCATTCAGACGGATTTACCAGCGTATACAAACTCATTGACGGGGTATCATTAAAAGTCGGCGATAAGGTGTTAAAAGGCGATATTATCGGCAAAGTGTCCGACACTGCTTTAGAAGAAATTGCTGACGGTCCGCATCTGCATTTAGAACTTTATAAGGACGGGGTAAAAGTAAATCCGCTTGATTATATAACAACGTGAGCTAAATTATAGAAAACTTAACGATTGCGTTCAAAATATAATGTGTCTGCAAGAGATTGTGCGGGCGCATTTTTTGCATTCTGCATTATACTAAAAGTGCAAATTCGAATAAACAAAAGACGGCGCCGTTTCCAAAGAGGAAACATGAAAACTTTTATTGTACTATGTCTTTATGACGCAATGCTCAATGGCGAAGAAGTCAGTCGAGCAACTTTTTGCGCTCAACATAATATTAGTGAGCGTACGTTCTATCGTTATATCAACGAGATAGGCAAATTTTTGATGCGGTGCAAAAGCAAATATGTAATTTCGGCAGACACAAATGACTCCGTAGACAACACTGACAGTATATATCGTTTTATCATTGTATAGATTGGACGACTGACAGTTTCTGTCAGTAAAAACCAAATTAAACTCATTATAGACATGCTATAATTTAGATAATTATTTTAGGTTAAATTCTGTGGAGAATGCAATGAGTATAAGAAAGAAAGCATTGTTTGTTGTTTTATTGATTAGTATTTGCATAGCAACGTCGTTTTGTTTTATGGCTTGTCAAATAAGCCAAGACGACGGCAATCAAAACAATAGCGGCAGCGGGTCAAATGTTACGCACGTACATAAATATTCAAGTTTGTGGACTTATGACGAAGATTATCACTGGCATAAGGCTACTTGCGAGCATAAGGACGAAAAGGGTAGTTATGCAGAACACAACTTTGATAAGAATTTGGTTTGCAGGACTTGCGGATATGATGGCAAGAATGTAGAACCTGTCAATAGCGATTTCGTTTTTAAAGAGTGGAGCAACGGTTATACTGTCGTAAATTATGTCGGCAGCAAAATGCAAGTTGAAGTTCCGTCACACCACAATGGCAAAGAGGTGATTGCCATAGGCACGGGTTTCAGTGATGGATTTGCATATTGTGACAGTATTAAGCGTGTGATTTTGCCTAATACCGTAAGAGAAATCAATAGGGATGCATTCTCAGAATGTGGCAATTTAACAACCGTAGTAATATCGAGCAGTGTAACAAGAATAGACTCATCTGCATTCATAGGCTGCACTAGTTTAACAAGCATAGACGTTGATGGGGAGAATATGAATTATGCAAGCCAAGATGGTATATTGTATAATAAAAAGAAGACGGAGTTTATCCATATACCAAGAGGTATAAGCGGAGCGGTAGTAATACCAAGCAGTATGCCGAGCATAGATGGTCTTGCATTCTATGGCTGTAGCAGTTTGACAAGCATAGAGATACCAAGCAGTGTCACAAGCATAGGCGATAGAGCATTCTATGGCTGTAGCAGTTTGACAAGTATAGAGATACCGAGTAGTGTAACGAGCATAGGCTCCTATGCATTCGAAGACTGTATCAGTTTGACAAGCATAGTGATACCGGCTAGTGTAACGAGCATAGGCGATTCTGCATTCATAGGCTGTAGCAGTTTGACAAGCGTAGTAATATTGGGCAGCGCAACAAGCATAGGTTCTTTTGCATTCGAGGACTGTAGCAGTTTGACATGCATAGAGATATCAAGCGGTGTGACGAGCATAGGCGATTGCGCATTCAAAGGCTGTAGTAGTTTGACAAGTATATTGATACCAAGCAGTGTAACAAGCATAGGCTCCTATGCATTCTATTACTGTAGCAGTTTGACTATTTATTGTGAGGCAGGAAGTAAGTCAAGCGGATGGGATAGCGATTGGAATATAGAAGGCAGACCTGTTGTATGGAATTGTATGGAGTGCGGTATAACAGAAAATGGAATAAAGTGGGGATATACAAAAGACGGAGTGATGACTATAGCAGGATATAGCGGAGAGTCGAATCAAGCAGTAATACCTGACACTATCAACGGACGCATCGTAACACAGATAACAGACTATGCATTTGATGGTTGCAGTAGTTTGGAAAACATATTGATACCAAGTAGTGTGACGAGCATAGGCGATTCTGCATTCATAGGCTGTAGTAGTCTAACAATCTATTGTGAGGCAGAGAGTCAGCCGAGCGGATGGGATAGTGATTGGAATAGTAGCAGACCTGTCGTGTGGAATTGTATAGAGTGCGGCATAACAGAAAGCGGAATAAAGTGGGGATATACAAAAGACGGAGTGATGACAATAGCAGAATATAGCGGAGAGTCAACTCAAGTGGTAATACCTGACACTATCAATAGACACATCGTAACACAGATAACAGACTATGCATTTGATGGTTGTAGTAATTTGGAAAGCATATCAATACCCAGCAGTGTAACAAGCATAGGCGAATATGCATTCTATTACTGTAGCGGTTTGACAATCTATTGTGAGGCAGAAAGTCAGCCAAGCGGATGGGATAGCGATTGGAATAGAGACAATAGACCTGTCGTATGGAATTGTATGGAGTGCGGCATAACAGAAAATGGAATAAAGTGGGGATATACAAAAGACAGAGTGATGACTATAGCAGGATATAGCGGAGAGTCAACTCAAGCAGTAATACCTGACACTATCAACGGACGCATCGTAACAAAGATAACAGACTATGCATTTGATGGTTGTAGTAGTATGACAAGTATAGAGATGCCTAGCAGTGTAACGAGCATAGGCGATTATGCATTCAGAGGCTGTAGTAATTTGACAAGCATAGAGATGTCGACCAGTGTAACGAGCATAGGCGATAGAGCATTCTATGGCTGTAGCAGTTTGACAAGCATAGTGATACCGGCTAGTGTAACGAGCATAGGCAGGTACGCATTCGAGGACTGTAGCAGTTTAACAATCTATTGCGAGGCGCGACGTGAGCAAGAATGGGCTTTCGATTGGAAACCTAATGATAGACCAGTTGTATGGGGATACAATAATATAACAACAAATAGTGACTATGATTATGTTGTGCATAATAATAAGGTATACTTGACAAGATATATAGCCGATAAAAAAGATGTGGTAATACCACAAAAAATAGATAATAAAGAAGTAATATCAATAGGGACGATATTCTATTATAATACAAATATAACAAGTATAAAGATACCAAGCAGTGTTATGAGCATAGGTTTCTCTGCATTCGAAGGCTGTAGTAGTTTAACAAGCATAGAGATGCCAAGTAGTGTAACAAGCATAGGTTCTTGCGCATTTGAAGGCTGTAGCAGTTTGACAAGTATAGAGATACCAAGCGGTGTAACAAGCATAGGCTACAATGCATTCTCAGGCTGTAGCAGTTTGACAAGTATAGAGATGCCAAGCAGTGTAACAAGCATAGGCTACGCTGCATTCTTAGGCTGTAGCAATCTAACAAGCATAGAGATACCTAGCAGTGTAACGAGCATAGGCGCTTTTGCATTCTATGACTGTAGCAGTTTGACAAGCATAGAGATACCAATCAGTGTGACAAGCATCGGTAATAATGTATTCGAAGGTTGTAGCAGTTTGACAGTATTATACTGTGAAGCAGATAGTAAGCCAAGCGGATGGTCTAGTGGTTGGACTTATCTAGGCAATGATAAATATGTGCCTGTGGTATTTGGATATAATTACATAATAAACAATAGAATGGTCTACGGCATAAAAGATGGAGTAGCAACAGTAGTAATACAACCGCAGTCTCAGCGTGGATCAATAACAATACCAACAACAATAACATATAAAGGAACAACTTGCAGTGTAACAAGCATAGGCTCCTCTGCATTCAGAAATTGTAGCAGTTTGACAAGTATAGAAATACCGAGCAGTGTAACGAGCATCGGCGCTTTTGCATTCTATGACTGTAGCAGTGTGACAAGCGTAACATTTGGAGATAACTCGCAACTTGCAAGCATCGGCTTCGATGCATTCTATGGCTGTAGCAGTTTGACAAGCATAGAGATACCAGGCGGAGTAACAAGCATAGACGCTGGGGCATTCTCAGGCTGTAGTAGTTTGACAAGCATAGAGATACCGAGCGGCGTAACAAGCATCGGCTTCGATGCATTCTCAGGCTGTAGCAGTGTGACAAGCGTAACATTTGGAGATAACTCGCAACTTGCAAGCATAGGCTCTTCTGCATTCTACAACTGTAACAGTTTGACAAGCATAGAGATACCGAGTGGCGTAACAAGCATAGGCTCCTCTGGATTCTCAGGCTGTAGCAGTTTGACAAGCGTAACATTTGGAGAGAACTCGCAACTAACGAGCATCGGCGAAGATGCATTCTACAACTGTAGCAGTATGACAAGCATAGAGATACCAAGCGGAGTAACAAGCATAGGCTCTTCTGCATTCTACAACTGTAGCAGTATGACAATCTATTGCGAGGCAAGTAGATTGCCAAGCGGATGGGATAGTGACTGGAATTCTAGTAACAGACCTGTGGTATGGGACTATAAGAATAAATAATTTGCGCAAAGGAGAAGAATATGGGCGAATGGGGTAGCGGCTTGATTGGCGCCATAATTGGCGCAGTCATAAGCGGAGTTTTATCTTTTCTTGTTTTGAGATTCAACTATAGACAACTATATGCGGAGATAGTCTCAAAAAGTCGTGACGAGTGGTTGGGACAAATGCGAGATCATCTATCAAAATTGTTGGCTGAAATTAGAAAGCCGACAATCAAAAATGCTGATGAAGAAAAGGCTAATGGGGGAATTTCATTGAGCAATGATTATTACAATGCAAAATTTCAATTATTCTTGCGCTTGAATGAAAAAGAGCCGTTGCATATAGCCCTTAAAAAAGAGATTGAAGAGTTAGAAGGTATTGTTAGCAGCAAATGTGTTGATAAAATCAACGATGTTGAGAATAGAATATTGGAAATTGCCAGAACTGTGTTGAAGATTGAGTGGGACAGAGTAAGACAAGAAGCAAAAGGAGAAAAATAATATGTGCTTGCAAATGTTGTGTTTATTAGACAAACTCGTGATAATATTTATTACGGCATTGATTGCAACGGTTTTGATTGCAGCAGTCATTATAATTGCGATTATTTGGTATTTTAAGCAGAAGATTAAATTTGCCTCAAAAGACAATGAATCAACACAAGAGGTATGCGAGTTGTTAAAAACTTTGTATTCGCAGAAATGCAAAAGTGAAGACACTGACTTGTCAACAGCAGATATAGCGCAATCGCAAGTTGCCAATTCGTCACAATCCGACGATACAGTCAGCAAAAAATAAACTATTATATTATAAAATACTTGTAATTTCTCAACGCATATTGTATACTATTTTCGGACAACGGTACTTTATTGGCTGTATGTCCGAAAAATTTTATTACCATTTAAGATGGGTATCCGCAAGGAACTCAAGCGAGGTGTTTATGTCTAATTTAAAATCGGGGGAGACCCCAAACGCGCGCAGATCAAAAAATCTGGCAATCTTGGCGCTTATGTTGGCGCTGACAATCTTTTTCTGTTTTTTCCCCATATCTTTCGGCACTGTGACTTTGGCGTTTATGATATTGCCGCTTCTTATCATTGCTCAAGGATATGACTTTCAGATGACAATGATACTTGGCGTATTGATGGCAGTCGTCAACCAACTTGCTTGGTACACCACAAAGGCGGCAGGACCAATGGCGCCGGTGTGGCAAAATCCTTTGGTATGTATGTTGCCGAGAGTGCTAATTGGGGTGGTGAGTTATTTTGTAGGCTTAGGATTGCGAAAAGCATTGTTGCGCCCTAAGTATCGCATTACGGAAGATGGCAAGGAAATTGTCAATCAGAAGCAAATATACGCAATCGACGGAGTAATCAGCGGAATAAGCACTGCGTTGGGCGTAGTTACCAATACTTTCTTTTGCGGACTTTTTACCGTGCTCTTATACAACGGAGAAGTGCTTACCAACGGTACGCAGATAAGTTTGGAATTGATACTAACTTGGTTCGGCGTAAACTTTCTTATAGAAATCATTGCTTTTTCTATTCTCGTACCGCCGATAATTCTTGCTCTTCGTCAGGCAAGACTTGTGCCGCCGCCAAAGATGGGAAAGGAGATTGTTGTTGTAGAAGACGACGTCTCAAAAGAGTCAGACTGCATATAGCGCCGCTCTTTTCGCACTAGCGCAGACAAAAAAGTCCTAATCGGACAATTTTGCAAAGCAAAATGAACAGCACTCTCCGCAGTCGCGTGTGACTTGCTTAATAGTTTTTGTCATAGTTCTGTCATTGATGATTACATAAGATGTCATTTCGACTGAAGCGAAGCGGAATGGAGAAATCTCAACAATATTAGCATTAGCGGATAGAGACCTCTCGACTGCGCTAGAGGTGACTTATACTTTATGTCATATTGAGCGAAACGAAGTGTAGTCAAAATATCTAATATAAATAATATATCCGACACTATTCTAGATTATCTATTATTTTTTATTTAACATACGGAGGGAATTATGTTACTTGTAATCGACGTGGGTAATACCAATATTAAATTAGGCGTATACGACGGCAATGCGCTCGTACATTCTTGGAGACTGTCTGTCAAAGTCATTAGGACGGCAGACGAGATAGGCATACTTTTTGCCGGACTTTTTGGGTCAAAAAATATTGATCTCAAGAATTTTGACGGCGTGATTATGTCTTCCGTTCAACCTTCTCTCAACTATACGATTGAGCACGCTTGCGAGTATTATCTCGGCAAAAAACCTATTATGGTTGGCGTAGGTATCAAGACAGGACTCAACATAAGGTATGCCAATCCGCAAGAAGTTGGCGCAGACAGAATAGTCAACAGCGTTGCGGCGTATAGGCTCTACGGCGGTCCTTGTATCGTCGTTGACTTTGGCACTGCGACGACTTTCAACGTGATATCTCCCAAAGGAGAATTTTTGGGCGGTTGTATTGCTCCCGGCATAATCACGGGACTTGAGGCGCTTGTCAACAATACGGCAAAGTTGCCTAGGGTAGAGATTTCAAAACCCGACAGTATTATTGCAAAGACTACCGTCACAGCGCTTCAGGCGGGTATGGTTTATGGCTCGACCGGTATGGTCAAGTATATAGTAAAAAAACTCAAAGAGGAAAGTGGGTACGACAACATAAAGGTAATCGCCACAGGAGGTCTTAGCGAAATCATACTCGGCGTCGACGACGAAAAGATAATCGACGTGGTAGATAGGTCGCTGACGCTTAAGGGGCTAAAAATCATTTACGATATGAATTAAACGCGACCGCATATAGCGCAGTTCTTTTTGTCATACAAACCGGGACGCACGTACGTATAGTACGCTCGCCGCTATTAAATATTATGTCATTTCGACTGAAGCGAAGCGTAGTGGAGAAACTCAACAGCATAATAATCGTATATAGACCTCTCGACTGCGCTCGAGGTGACAAATATATTGTCAAGTTGCAAAACAAAAATGTCATTGGCGTTTGATAAGTATTTTGTCATTTCGACCGAAACGCAGTGAAGCGGAGAAATCTAAATCCATAAAAGACTTTTAGACTTTACTGCGTTATGCTCAGAGTGGCGCGTTTAAGGCGTTGCTCTCGCTTTGCCGTCGCTTCACTCCTTACGACCGAAGTGGAGAAATCTCAACGAATTAAATTATATGGATTAGACCTCTCGACTACGCTCGAGGTGACGTTAACATCGCTAAATAACTCATTTGATAAAAAATTATAAAAATAATTGCACATAAAATAGACAAACAATAAAAAATCATATAAAATAATATCGTATAAAATTTTTTAATTAGGAGAACAGTAATGAAAAAAGTTGGCGTAGCCGTACTTGGACTTGGAGTTGTCGGCGGAGGAACTTGCAAAATTTTGATTGACCGCAGAAGTCAAATTGCAAAAGAATACGGAGTGGATATAGATATTGCGGCAGTATTGGACAGAGTACCCGAAAGAGTTACGGGACTTGGTCTTGATTTGTCCATTCTTGCAAAAGACATTGATGAGATATGTGCCAATCCAAGCGTAGATATCGTCGTTGAGTGTATGGGCGGAACCGAGCCCGCAAGAACATTTCTTATCAAGGCTTTGGAAGGAGGTAAGAGCATAGTTACCTCCAACAAGGAGATGTTTGCAAAGTTTTGGCCGGAACTTGAAAAGGCTGCTCAAAAGACCGGCGCAGGTCTCTATTACGAGGCAACGACGGGCGGCGGTATGCCTATCATAAGAACTATGACGCAGGCTATGCAAGCCAACGGCATACAGGAAATCAAGACTATCATCAACGGTACTACCAACTATATTCTTACCAGAATGTCAGAAGAAGGCGCAGATTATCAAGACGTGCTTAAAGACGCTCAGGCGCTCGGATATGCAGAGGCAAACCCGGTGGCTGACGTCGAAGGATACGACTCTTCTTATAAGTTGAGCATACTTTCGTCTCTTGCATTCAACAAGAGAGTGCCTGTAGAATTGATTTACAGAGAGGGTATAACCAAGATAAGTAAAGAAGATATAAAGATTGCCAAGGAAATGGGCTTTGTTATCAAGCTTTTGGCAATTGCAAAGCAAAAGGATAAAAAAATCGAGGCGAGAGTTCATCCCGTATTTTTGCCGAAGTCTCATCCGCTTGCAAGCGTCAACGGTTCGTTCAACGCTGTATTTGTAGTGGGTGACGCAGTGGGTGACATAATGATTTACGGCAGAGGCGCAGGCGCGTTGCCGACAGGTAGCGCAATCGTCAGCGATATTGTATTCTGCGCAAGACAGGTTGAGCACGCAAGATACAGCGAAATGTTTGACGTAATGGACAAGAGCGAAATAGTATCTGACTTTGAGAGCGAGTATTATTTGAGACTGAGCGCAAGAGATGTAAGCGGCGTTATTGCAGACATTGCGACTGTATTCAAAAAACATAAGGTATCTATCGCTCAAATGCGTCAGGACGAAAACAAGGAGATTATTCCTATCGTATTTATCACGCACAAGACGAGTGAAAACGCTATGAAGAGCGCAATCAAGGACATTGAGAATTTGCCTAATGTCATTAGCGTAGACAACGTCATAAGAGTAGAAAAATAAATATAAAATATATCGGCAGGCTAGTAATCGCTTAGGGGAGGCAGTTTATGTTGACAAATTCGGCGACTTTGTATTTAGTGGACATTTGCGATAAATATCCCGACAACAAATATCTTGTGGTCGAGTGGGAAGATCTCAAAGCCATTGGCAAACAGGACGATCCCAACTTTGACTTAAAAGCCTTGTGGAAAGAACTCAAGATGAACGGATGTCTTATCAATAAGTATGCCGACGAGCAAGAAGTATGCTTTACTTTGACGGACAAGGCAAGAGTGCTCGTGCAAGAATACAAAGCCTATCTTGAGCAAATGAGAGCGCAGGCAGAAACCGACGACAAAGAACCCGGCGTACTTGACAACGCTTTTATAAAAACGGACGAAAACGGAAGCCTCGTGGTTATGCCGTCTAATGGCGACGCCGTCAAAAAGAGAAAGTTTGAAGTTAAGAAATTGAAAAAAAGCGCAATGGGAAGAGGCTTTCTCGGCGGATTGCTGTCGGGAGGTATTATGGGATTGATATTCGGCGTGCTCGGCGCGGTAATTATCAGTCTTTTGATGTGAGGAGAATATGCTAAATAAGAAGACCAAACAACTTATGAAAGCCGTATATTACAAGGCCGTCGAAAAGGACGGAACTTGTCTCATATCCCAAAACGATTTGCTTTCCTCAATGCCTTACACAATTCAATTTAAGAAGAGCGAACTTGCGCCGTCTTTGAAAGCGCTTGTCAGTGAAGGTTATTTTGAACTTATCACGACGGAAAAGAAAGGCGAAGAGTATTATTGCATAACGCTTCAGAAGGGCGGATATGATTTTGCCTATCAGATAGCAAAAGAAAAGAGACAGGTTAGAATGAAGATTGCTTTGACAGTGTCGGGCGCAATTCTCAGTTTTATCATAGGTACAATATTGAAGTCAATTTTTTCAAAATAGAGGTATATATGGCTACGTCGGTTGAGTTTATTGAATATGTATGCGAACAAGTGAGAGGAGTCGGCGAAATCCGTTACAAAAAGATGTTCGGCGAATATATGGTATACGTCAATGACAAACCTGTGTTACTCGTATGTAACGATACCGTATACGTCAAGATGCTTGACGCAGTGGCGGAAGATATGGCAGACGCGCCGAGAGGTATTCCTTACGGCGGAGCAAAAGAGCATTTTATCTTGGATATAGACGACGCAGATTTGGCAGTCAAAGTTACGCAAAAGTTGGAAAGAGTTACGCCGCTTCCAAAGCCAAAAAAGAAAAAAGTTCAATAATTAGATTTTTTAATACGTCATTTTGAGCGCAGTTATACGGACTCATACAATTTCTGAATAAAATATCATTTTTTAAAACATAATTTATTTAAAATATATTGCAATTTATCGACAAAATATTTGTTGTAACAGTTGCAAAATGTGAACATTTGTGCTAAAATACACTTGTTATTATGTTTGAACTCAGAAGCAAGTTTTCTCCTTGCGGAGATCAGCCGCAGGCAATACAAAAACTCGTAGAGGGCGTAAACGACGGTTTGCGTACTCAAGTTTTGCTTGGAGTGACGGGCAGCGGTAAGACTTTTACTATGGCAAACGTCATCAAAGAATGTAATAGACCCGCGCTCGTCATAGCGCACAACAAGACTTTGGCGGCGCAACTATGCAATGAGTTTAGGGAGTTTTTTCCCAACAATCGTGTAGAATATTTTGTATCGTATTACGATTATTATCAACCTGAAGCGTATATTCCGCGTACGGATACTTATATTGAAAAGGATTTGTCAATCAACGACGAGATAGACAGACTTCGTAATTCTGCTACTAGCGCGCTATGCGAAAGCCGCGACGTAATAGTTGTATCTTCGGTATCTTGCATATACGGCTTAGGCGCGCCGATGGAGTATTTTGCATTGGCAATATCGCTTCGCGAGGGTATGAGCATAGACAGAGACGCTTTGCTTGACAATCTTGTGGAGATTCAGTATAAGCGCAGCGATATAGAATTTGCGCGCGCCACCTTTAGAGTGCGCGGTGATATCGTGGAGATTTTTCCGGTTGAGAGTTCTGATTACGCGATCAGAGTAGAATTTTGGGGAGACGAGATAGAGAAGATTTCTCAATTCGATCCTGTGTCGGCAAAGACTGTATGCGGATTAAAACACGTCAATATTTTCCCTGCGACGCATTATGTCGTTGAGAAAGAAAAGCGCGACGCCTGCCTTGACAAAATTCGCGAAGATATGGCAGAGCAAGTCGAACTGTTCAGACAGCAAGGCAAACTCTTAGAGGCGCAGAGGCTCAAAGAAAGGGTAAGTTACGACCTTGAGATGATCAAGGAAATGGGTTATTGCTCTGGTATTGAAAACTATTCTAGATATTTTGACGGCAGGCAGCCCGGACAGCCTCCGTATACGCTTTTGGACTTTTTCCCCAAGGACTTTTTGCTCTTCGTAGACGAAAGTCATATGACTTTGCCGCAAGTGAGGGCAATGTTCAACGGTGATTTATCTCGCAAAGTCAATCTTGTGGACTACGGATTCCGTCTTCCGTCTGCTTACGACAACCGTCCGCTCAAATTCGACGAATTTGACAGCAGAATAGGACAGATGATTTGCGTATCCGCTACGCCGGCAAAGTACGAACTCGATCAGGCGGGGCAAGTGGTGGAACAACTCATAAGACCTACCGGACTTATAGATCCGGAAGTCGAGATACACCCGATTGACGGACAGATAGACGATCTTATATCGCGTATCAACGACACTGTTGACAAAGAGGCGAGAGTATTAGTTACCACGCTTACCAAGAAGATGGCGGAAAGTCTGACGGCATATCTGACGGAGAGACATATCAAAGTCAAGTATATGCACTCAGATGTGGACACGCTAGAAAGAGTAGAGATAATCGCAGGTCTTCGCCGAGGTGAGTTTGATGTGCTTGTGGGTATCAACTTGTTGAGAGAAGGTCTGGATATTCCCGAAGTGCAGTTAGTGGCTATTCTCGACGCGGACAAAGAGGGATTTTTGCGCAGCGAAACTTCACTTATTCAGACTATAGGCAGAGCGGCGAGAAACGCTAAGGCAAAAGTTGTGATGTATGCTGACGTTATGACCGACAGTATGAAGAGAGCAATCGAGGAGACCAATCGCCGTAGAGAAATACAAAGCGAGTATAACAAAATCCACGGAATTACTCCAAAGACGATAGTCAAAGAAATATCCAATACTTTGGAAATATCTAAAAAAACAGAAGAAAAGACTATGACTTCACAAAAGGATATATCCAGAGAACTTGCAAGACTCACTTCTGCAATGAAAGTCGCTTCATCGAATCTGGATTTTGAGTTGGCGATTAAGTATCGCGAGCAGATAGCAAGTTTGAAATTATTGCTCAAGAAGTAAAGTCGGGCAACCGACCGCGTATATCGGTAGCATTCCGCCCTAACACGGACAAAAATGCAACTAATCTCTGCGATTACGTGTGGCTTTGATAGAATTTGATAAGTCATTTCGACTCTAGCGAAGCGAAATGGAAAAGTCTCAATACTTTTGATACATATTGAGCGAAACGATGCGTAGTCAAAATATCTAAAAATGATTTCCACTTCGGTCGAGGTGACAATATTTTGTTATTTCCCTTGGGCGTAGCAAAGTGGAGAAACCTCAACAGATAAATGTTAATAATGTAAATAATATTATATAAATAGGTAAGTGCAAATGGATAAGAACATAACGATAAAAGGCGCAAGAGTACACAATCTCAAAAATATTGACGTGCAGATTCCCCGAGATAAACTTGTGGTATTGACTGGATTGAGCGGAAGCGGCAAATCGTCATTAGCATTCGATACGATTTTTGCAGAGGGACAGCGCAGATATATGGAGAGTCTTTCATCATACGCAAGGCAATTTTTGGGTCAGATGGACAAGCCGGACGTAGATTATATCGACGGACTTTCGCCGGCAATCTCCATTGACCAAAAGACGACGTCGCACAATCCTCGCTCGACTGTAGGAACAGTGACGGAAATATATGATTATTTGAGACTTTTGTATGCCAGAATAGGTATTCCGCATTGTCCCAATTGCGGCAAAGAGATAGTCCAGCAGTCTGTCGACCAAATTGCTGACAAAGTAATGAGCGTTGGCGTTGGAGCAAAAGTGCGCGTACTTGCGCCTGTTGTGAGAGGCAGAAAGGGTGAGTATTCCAAGCAAATCGACGGATATCGCAAGAGCGGATACAGCAGGCTTGTCGTCGACGGCAGCGAGTATAATATCGTTGACGAAGAAGTTACGCTCGACAAGAATTTCAAGCACAACATAAAAATCGTGGTTGACAGAATTGTCATAAAAGAAGAGGCGGGCAGACGTCTTGCCGACAGTCTTGAGACGGCGCTCAAACTTGCAGAGGGACTTGTCGAAGTAGAAGTCAACGGCGAATTATCCTTATATTCTACAAAATACGCATGTCCCGATTGCGACATTAGCATAGAGGAACTTCAACCCAGAATGTTTTCCTTTAACTCGCCATTTGGCGCTTGTCCGGAATGTTCGGGATTGGGGTTTAAGAACGTGCTTGATACTCAAAAATTTATCAAATGGGATAAGTCAATAAGCGATGGCGCATTTGACGTAGGCGGTTGGAATATGGATTATTTCAACTATCCTCGCGCTATATATGACGCGCTTGGAAAAAAGTATAATTTTTCCACTCACGTACCTGTCAAAGAGTTGCCTAAAAAGGCTCTTAACGTATTGCTGTACGGCGACGGCGAAAAAGTGCAAGTCAACAGAAGATTTTCAGACGGCGTGACCAACTATAATTTTGAAGGTGTAGCCAATCATTTTATGGATAAGTACAAGTCCTTGACGTCGGATTTTATGAGAGGCGAACTCTCAAGATACCTCGCGGAAGCGCATTGCGACGTGTGCGACGGCAAGAGACTTAAGAAAGAAGTATTGGGCGTGACAGTGGGCGGACTCAATATTTACGAGGTTTGCGCGCTGTCTATTGACAAAGCGTTGAGTTTTTTTGAGAACTTGCAACTTGACTCGACGCAAAGCATTATAGCCAATCAAATACTTAAAGAAATCAAAGCGAGATTGGGCTTTTTGGTCAACGTCGGACTTGAATATCTTCAACTTACCAGATCTTCGGCCACGCTTTCAGGCGGCGAGGCGCAGAGAATACGTCTTGCTACGCAGATAGGCAGCGGACTTGTGGGCGTGCTATATATTCTTGACGAGCCGAGTATAGGTCTTCACCAGAGGGATAATGACAAACTTTTGGCTACGCTTGAGAGATTGAGAGATCTCGGCAATACGCTTATCGTCGTAGAGCACGACGAGGACACGATGCGCAAAGCCGATTATATCGTCGACATTGGACCCGGCGCAGGTATTAATGGCGGAGAAGTTGTTGCGGCAGGCACTCCGCAAGATATTATGGCTTGCGAAAGATCTATCACAGGCGCTTATATGTCGGGGAGAGAGGTAATAGAACTTCCTTCGGAGAGACGCTCCGGCAACGGAAAATATCTTCAAATAAAAGGCGCGGTCAAAAACAATCTCAAAAAAATCAACGTAGATATTCCATTAGGGGCTTTTTGTGTGGTCACGGGTGTTAGCGGCAGCGGTAAGTCTTCGCTTATCAACGAAGTTCTTTATCCGGTATTGCAAAACAGACTTAACGGCAGCGCAGAAAAACTCGTAAATTGCAAGGAGATACTCGGTGTAGAAGAACTTGACAAAGTCATTGCAATAGACCAAAGTCCTATCGGCAGAACGCCGCGTTCCAATCCTGCAACCTATACCAATGTATTCACTGCAATAAGAGAACTTTATGCAAAGACGCCCGACGCTAAGTCGAGAGGATATACGGGCGGTAGATTCTCTTTCAATATTGCCGGAGGAAGGTGCGAGAACTGCGCGGGCGACGGTATCAAGAAGATAGAAATGCACTTCTTGTCAGACGTCTACGTACCTTGCGCGGTTTGCGGAGGCAAAAGATACAACAGAGAGACTTTGCAGGTCAAATTCAAAGGCAAGAGTATCTACGACGTGCTTGAAATGACGGTTGCAGAGGCTTGCGAATTTTTCCGCAACGTGCCGCAGATATACAATAAGATATCCACTCTCAACGACGTCGGACTTTCTTATGTCAAACTCGGTCAGCCTGCTACCACGCTTTCCGGCGGCGAAGCGCAAAGAGTAAAACTTGCGACAGAACTTTCCAAACGCTCGACGGGGAAGACTGTTTATATACTTGACGAGCCTACCACCGGACTTCACTCTGCGGACGTAAAAAAACTTATTATGATACTCCAAAGGCTGGTTTCTAAGGGCAATACCGTCATAGTCATAGAGCACAATCTCGACGTAATCAAAGTGGCAGACCATATAATTGACCTAGGTCCCGAAGGCGGAGACAATGGCGGAACGATAGTCGCAACTGGTACGCCGGAAGAAGTAGCAAAAAATCCTAAGAGTTATACCGGTAAATATTTGATAGATAAATTAAAATAATAGCCGGTCGGAGAAATTCCAAACATATTTAATAACACGCAAGTAATCTTGCGTGTTATTCATTTAATCAATTAGGTTTTCTAAAATAAATTCATAAAGAGATGACGCTTTGTCGCTCCAATTTTTGAAGAGCCACTTGGCTTTCGTTCTGTTCTGCACGACGAGTTTGAGTTCCATAAGAGAACTTGACGTGCTATCTATTCTCAATACCACTGTGTAAGTACCGTCGGCGTTTTTAAAATAATCGGAAAAATAATCTTGTTTTTTTCTGTATTTGAGTTTGTTGAGTTTGACTACTTCTGCGATATTTTCTCGGACGGAAGATGGAATCTCTACGAAGTAATGTTTGAGCCCTTCTCTAGAGTCGCTAGTGATGGAATATCTGGGATTGCAGCCTTTTGTCGCCATATTGGTAATCATATCGTTTTTGATAAGATCCGTCAAAGCTACTTTGCAATCCATATAAGTGAGCCAGTTGTTTTCTGTAATCATATCCAAAATGACGTCCTCTTGAAGAGGGACTTCCATTTTGTCGAGAGCGTATAGCAAAATAAGTTTGTTTACGGTATTTGTCTCTAGCATTATTGACAGATATATTTAGAAATTTTGTTGAGAAGTTCTTCGCAGTCGTTGTCGCTATGAATTTCAAGTACGACGGGGCGGTTGAGATCTAAAGAGAAAATTCCAAGTATTGACTTTGCGTCTACTACGTATCTTCCGCAGCGCAAATCCATATCAAAGTCATATTGAGATATGATATTGACGAATGTTTTTACGCTTTGAGTAGTGTTGAGAAGTAAAGATATTGATTTCATATTGAGTCCTTTACGCAAATAATAAATTGCGTTGATTTTGCATAATACAAAATAATTATATACTAATGCGTAGGAATTTTCAAGCGCTTTAAGATATTTTTGCATTTTGCTCACTTGATATTTTTATATTGTTATAGTATAATATAAAAAAACAATGGGGTAATTGCAATGATAGAGTTGTCTCCAAGCAGAGCGTATAGCATATTTTTGAACTATTGTGATGAGGTCGCAAACTCGTCCTATCTTCTTTCCAGCAGGGCAATAAAAAATCTTTTGAAGTTTATTGCTTCCACTCCGTGTTTGACCAATTATATATCCAAGTGCAATTCGTCCATAAGACTTAACGAGACTTACAATTCTATTTTTGGCGAAACGTCTCTCAATTTGCCTCAAGAGAATATGGCAGTCGTATCCGTCGTCACCAAGTTGCTTTTTGACATAGACAGGAATAATATAGATATGGATAAGTTTTTGTCGGCGTATTATAAGTGCGACGATTATTCGGCGAGGTATTCTCACTTTTGCAATACGGTATTGGTGGCGTATGCAAAGGCTTTCGGTGACGTTGTGACTTATAAAGAAAAAGTCATTGAGGCGGAAGAAGAGAAAAAAGTCGACAATGTGATCAAAGACGAAGTTGCGCCGTATATCTCCAAGATGACGCATATCGTAGAGGGGGATTCGCTTATATCAGACGCAAAAAAAGATGAAATTATTTCGCTTTTGGACGGCTTGTACTATTCTTTTGACACCCAAAGAGCAAGACTTGTCAGAGCAATGTGGATAGGTTTGCTTTCTGTGGCGGACAAATATAAACCCTTGCAGTCGTACATTAAAGAAGTAAGAAAGATTTTAGATAATTACGCATTGATATAAGTGTTTGGAGAGACAACTAATAAAGACGGGACTAATATTGATACAATAATATAAAGAAGAGAAGCAGTGAAAATAAAAGATAACGCCACAGCAATAAAGATAATCAACAAGGTTGCGATTGTTACTATAGTCGTCAACCTTATTTTGGCAATTGGCAAGTTTTTGGCAGGTATCTTCGGTAAAAGTACCGCAATGATATCCGACGCAGTACATTCGTCAAGCGACGTGCTGTCGACGCTTATAGTGCTTGTGGGTGCAAGAATTGCTGTCAAGAATGAGGATAAAGATCACAATTACGGACACGATAAATTTGAAAGCATTGCGTCAATTATGCTTGCAATGCTTTTGTTTGCAACTGCATTGGGACTGGGATATAGCGGAATCAAAGATATTATTTCGGCAAGCAAAGGAGATGGCAATTACGTCAAGCCGACGCTGCTTGCGCTTATTGCGGCAATAGTGTCTATCGTCGTAAAAGAGGGAATGTATTGGTATACTATATTTTACGCCAAAAAACTTGATTCGCAAGCGCTTAAGGCAGACGCTTGGCATCACAGATCCGACGCTTTTTCTTCAATTGCCGGTTTTGTCGGTATTCTCGGAGCGATGCTTGGCGTATACGTATTGGAGGGTATTGCGACCGTACTTATCGCATTGCTTATCGTCAAGGTGTCTTACGACATTGTCAAAGTAGTCATAAGACAACTTACAGACCACGCTGCGCCCGAAGAACTTGTGAGCAAGATTTATAAGACAATAAATGAAGACGGAGATGTCAAAAATATAGATTTGTTGAAGACCAGAATATCGGGCTCAATAATATATGTTGAGGCAGAAATTGCCGTCGACAGCGCTTTGAATATTATCGAAGCGCACGCAATAGCGCAGAGAGTACACGACAAAATAGAAGAGACCTTTGAAGAAGTGAAGCATATTGTTATTCACGTCAACCCTTATGAACCGAGCGCGGATATCGGAGAGCCTTCCGCTTGATCGTTTGACTGGGGGATACCGACGCGGACGGCAAGTACGCTTGAATTTTATAATATTTTCCATTCGTCGGGAACAAAGAGTTCGCCGAACACTCTTACGCAATACCTATCTGAAAAAGACGCTATATAATCGCACACAACTCTGTCTTTAGGATAGACGTCAAGCAATGATTTATAAAAGTCGGGAAGTTTGTCTATGTTTTTAAGATAATACTCAAATATCAATTCAATCATCTTGACAGCCTTTGTTTCTTGACTTTTGGCTTGATTATTGAAATAAACTCTTTCGTACATAAAGTTATGCAATTTCTCTGTGGCTTTGTCAAAATCGGATGATTGCTTTATATAAGGTTTATCCCAACTGTTTTCCACCATATCGGCAATGAGATTGTTGATTCTCTTTGATTTAGAAGTTCCCAGCACTTGCACGCAGTCTTTTGGAAGATCGTCGTCAGTAATCACTCCGCCGCGTCTTGCGTCTTCAATGTCGTGATTTATATATGCAAATCTGTCGGCATATTTGACTATTTCGCCCTCTAATGTCTTGGGGGTATCGTGGTATCGGTGGTTGCCTATGCCGTCGCGCACTTCGTAGGTAAGATTGAGTCCTTTACCGTTGTTTTCAAGCAATTCCACAACTCTTTGGCTTTGCTGAGAATGTATAAAACCTCCTTGCACAAGTTCGTTTAATTTGCGTTCGCCTGCGTGTCCGAAAGGTGTGTGTCCAAGGTCGTGCCCCAAGGCTATTGCTTCCACTAGGTCTTCATTGAGACATAGCGCTCTTGCGATGGTGCGACCGATTTGAGAAACTTCGAGAGTATGGGTCAGTCGCGTGCGATAGTGGTCTCCTTCCGGCGCAAGAAAAACTTGGGTCTTATGTTTGAGACGTCTAAATGACTTGCAGTGCAATATTTTATCTCTGTCTCTTTGAAATTCAGTACGCAAATTGCAAGGTGAAATCTCGCGCTCTCTGCCTTTGGTATTTTGCGAAAGCGCGGCGTATTTGCAAAGAGTTTTTGCTTCTCGCTCTTCTAAAAGTTTCTTTACGTTTTCCATAACTTTATTATATGATACATAGTATAAATTTGTCAAGTCTTGCTATAAAATTAGACATTTCCGCTATGGTATGGGTGATAAATTAAAAGTCATTGACGCCTACGCGATATGTCATTTCGACCGTAGTAAAGCCAAGTGGAGAAGTCTCAATCAATTTAAGCATAAAATCGCAACGCAAAAATTAAAGCGTTGCGATTTTTTATACAATTAAAATTCTAATTTAATACGGATTTTTCACAATTCCAAAAAAAGTATACTTTTACTGACTGCCTGCGAAAAGGCGTATTTTTTCAATTACATTATACTTCGCGCATAATAATTTTGCAATAATTTGGGTCAGTAAAAGTATACCTTTTTTGGAATTTCGTCTATAAATCAAAATTTGTAAAGGATATAACAAACATACAAATTTTGGTATAGAAGAACCTTGGGTATAGAAAATTCTATAAGTATAGCGGAAAAGAAAAGGTGAAAGTATAATTCACAGTGAGAGAGTGCTTTCTTTTCTTGTCAAGAAAAGAAACAAAAGAGTTGGGGGGTTACGATTCCCCCCAAGCCCCCACAAACGCTTTTGTCAAATTGATATTTCAAAATGTCATTTCGACTGAAGCAAAGCGAAATGGAGAAATCTTAAACCTTATGACGTCACCTTGAGCGAAACGAAGTGAAGTCGAAAGGTCTCAATCCAATCAAAACGTACTAAAGAGAGGAAGAACAATGAATTTAGCAAAATCAAAATCTAAGTATTTAAAGTGCGCAATACTTATTATGTCAATTTGCTTTATATTAGGGGCGTTAAGCGCGTGCTTACCGTTTGGCATAGCAATACCTGAATTTAATAATGCCATATCGCCTACGGATAATAATATTGTGTCAAATGCTGGAGAGTTGAGTAGGTTTAGCAACGGTGACATATATGTGTTTACAGACGAAAGCAAAATTGATAGGTTTAGAGTGGGGAATTTAGCATCTGATTTGAGTAGTATTGTAGTTGACTCTTCAAAATCTTTAGGTAGTCAGGAAAATCCTTATGTCATTGCAAGTGAAGAGGAGTGGGAATTATTTGTAAAACAGACAGCAGAAGATCCTAATTATGGTAGCGAAAAATATTATGTATTAGGCAAAGACCTGGATTTTTCGTATAGTGCAACAAATGTTCAATTTCGTCCAGTATCTTTTTTTAACGGTACATTTTATGGAATGGGTCATAGAATAAAAAATATCACTAATAGTGTTTGGCAGTATTGGAATGGCTCTAATTATGTAGATATTGGTAATACAGGCATAACGGATGATGGATTTGGTTTGTTTTGCAAAACGTCAAATGCAACTATTTCCGATTTGATTGTTCAAGACTATCAATACATTGATTCACCGTCATCAGTGGGTCATATTATTATAAATAATGGTACATTTGTTGGAGTTATCATAGGAAATGCAGAAGGAATTACATCTGTGTTAAACTGTCATACTAGCGGTAGAGTTACATCGTCTTCAGTTGTTTATCGTAACAACAGTTATGCAGGAGGAATAGTTGGATCACAAACTGTATATGGTACAATTACAGCGTATAGATGCTCTTCAGAAATGTATGTAGGCACTAGCAGGACAGGAGGATCGCAAACTACAGGAGGAATAATAGCACAATTGTGGGCTGGAGATGCAAAAGTATTGGATTGTGTTGCTAACACAAGGGCTGATGCAACCATTAGCGGCTATGGATATAATGGTGTAGTTTTGGCTTGGCAAGTTGCAGATAGTGATTCGTTATTCATAGATGGAATTGTAGGTAGTATTGATATTACTTTTACTATTGATAGAGTTGTTGGTAGTGGTGCGATATGTGGAATTCAAAAACAAAAGGCAACGATAAAAAACTGTTATGTGGAAGGACTACAAGGTTTAAGTGGTTCAAAGAAATCTATTCTTCCTCTTTCGGGTTCAATTGCGTTAGGTGCTGATAACGACATAAAAAATATAAATGTAGTCAACAGTACCGGAAGTCATCCAACTTTAGGTTCAGGATGGCAAGACAGTTTGTCGGCTTTTCCAAACGAGCCAACTGAATATTCTATTAGTGCAGATATGATTGACGCCGCAAAAGCCGACGTAGGTGTAAATTTATCTTCAAAAATATGGGATGTGAGCAAAATAGGTGGCACGTATGACCCAGACAATTCACCAGTACGTAATGATTTACAGACAAAATTAACATTCAAGAATTTGCTTGTGGGAGATGCTGAAGAAGATTTGGGATTGGATACATATATATGTATGCCAGGAGATGTTTTGCCACAGCCTAGCAGCGCATATATAAAAACCAATCACGTATTTTTAGGCTGGACAGACGACGAGACTGGCGCTAGCGAGCCGTTTACGAAGTTGCCAAGCGGATATTTTGGAGAATTGACTTTATACGCCGTCTGGGGCTTGCCGCAGAGTTACGTAACAAACAATATAAAGACAAGTCTCACGTCGGACAAAGACAAGATAGAATACGACAGCGTGGAGAGCATAACTCTAACGGCATTGGTTACGCATACATCGACGTCTGGAGGTATGACGAATCCGACAGTTAAGTATACAATAAAGCAAGACGGAAAAGATAAAGTAACCAACTATA
>Ga0209694_1000396_pt1 | contig 74019 bp, 48 predicted proteins | sample GluameincwithD2O_FD_187499 | JGI IMG/M metagenome (GOLD analysis project Ga0209694, IMG submission 187499) | Mouse cecum microbial communities from Vienna, Austria - Glucosamine amended microcosms incubated with D2O (SPAdes) (version 2) | ecosystem: Host-associated > Mammals > Digestive system >... | reverse complement strand
GATTGTATTGTTTTTTTGTAAATAGTATATTCCATTTGTGAAAATTTTTAAGTTACCTGAGCCTTGGTGTCTCTTTTGCTAAATTGTTGAAGCTCGTCAGTCGCATAGCTCGCTATGCTTCTTCCTCCCTTGCAACAATTTATCTAAAAGATACACCACTCAGATTTTAGCTCTTGTTATGAAACACCCTCTTAGGGTTGATCCGCCCGTTAACATGTTTAAACGAGATTGATATTTCGATTGTTATATTTATTGATTAACTTTGGGACTCCGTTTCGGAGCTCCCGCAGACACGGCTGCATCCCGCCCTTCCGGCAAGCCCTCACGGATTCATCAATTCACTATCAATCAGGAGTATGAAAAAACTTACCCTCATCGCCGCATCGTTAGTCCTGCTCTGCGTGCTCGCTTCCGCAGCAACCCGCAGCAAGAAAAACGAGATTTCGCGCAATCTTGACATATTCAATGCCCTCTACAAGGAACTCCAGACTTTCTACGTCGACTCCATCGACGCCGAAAAGTCGATCAACACCGCCATAGCGGCAATGCTTGACGACATCGACCCCTACACCGAATATTTCTCAGCCAAAGACCAGGACGCATTCCGCACCATGACCACCGGCGAGTATGGCGGCATCGGATCGGTGATCCAGCAGAACGACGAGGGCGTGATCATTGCCGAGCCTTATGAGGGAAGCCCCGCCCAGAAAGCGGGCCTGCTTCCGGGCGACCTCTTCCTGACAATCGACGGAGACTCGGTGCTCGGATGGACCTCGGCCCGCGTCAGCGACAAGCTCAAAGGACAAAGCGGATCGACTCTGAAGCTGGTGATGAAGCGCCCCTGGACCGCCGACTCAATCAAGACCTTCGAGTTCAAGCGCGCCAAGATACAGATTCCGCCCGTGCCCTACGTTGGCATGGTGCGCCCCGGAGTGGGCTACATCGGGCTCAACACTTTCTCTGAAAAAAGCTTCCCCGAAGTCCGCGCCGGAGTGGAGAAACTGATCAAGGAAGGCGCCAAAGGTCTGATTCTCGACCTCCGAGGCAACGGCGGCGGCCTCGTCGAGAGCGCCGTGGAGATTCTCGGCCTCTTCCTGCCCAAAGGCACCGCCGTGCTGACCACCCGCGGCAAAGGTGTGCTCAACGAGAAGGTCTACAAGACAAGCATCAACCCCATCGACACCAAAATACCCCTCGCCGTGCTTGTTGACGGCAATTCGGCCTCGGCATCGGAGATTGTCTCCGGCGCGCTCCAGGATCTTGACCGCGCGGTGATCATCGGCAACCGCTCCTACGGCAAAGGCCTCGTGCAGAGCACCCGCGAGCTTCCCTATGACGGCTTGCTGAAAGTGACCGTGGCTAAATACTACATCCCCTCCGGACGCCTCATCCAGGCCATCGACTATTCCCGCCGCAACCCTGACGGATCTGTGGCAAGAATCCCTGACAGCCTGACCAGCGTGTTCAAGACAGCCGGCGGACGCGAGGTGCGCGACGGCGGTGGCATAACCCCCGACATCAAGATTGAATATCCCGAAGTGAACCGCCTGACCTTCAACGTGGTCCGCGACAACTGGGCCTTCAACTTCGCCAACAAGTATGCCGCCACCCATGACACTATTGCCCCGCCGGAGACCTTCGAGGTCACAGACGAGATCTACAGCGAGTTCAAGAACTTCATCGACCCCGCAAAATTCAACTATGACAAAGTCTGCGAGAATGCCGTCAAGCAGCTGCGCGAGATAGCAACCGCCGAAGGATATATGAACGACTCGACCGCCGCGCAGTTTGACGTGCTCGCCACCATGCTCCGCCACGACCTGGGCCGCGATCTCGACATCAACCGCAAGAATCTCACCCCCTACATAGCCGGCGAGCTCCTCAGCCGTTACTATTTCAACCGCGGCGAGGTCATCTACTCGCTGCGCGACGACCAGGCCGTCGACTCGGCCGCAGCCGTGCTGACCACCCCGCGCTTCGGCGAGATCTTAGGTAAAAAGAAATAGCATCAAAGCAACACCTCATCAGCCCATACGCATGACCTCCATACAGCAACTCTGCGATGAATTCATGTCGTCCCGCCGCCGCGAAGCCCTCCAGAAGGCTCTCGGCGGCGAGACTGCGATAATATCCGTCTATAACCTCGCCGGATCGGCGCCGGCCATGATGCTCGCGGCGCTCCATCCGCGCAAGGTACCCACGGTGGTTGTCGGCGATTCGCTCGACGATGCCGGCTATATCTACCACGATCTCAGCCGCATCCTCGGCGAGGACCGGGTGCTGCTCTTCCCGTCGGGCTACAAGCGCGACATCAGATACGGCCAAGTCGATCCCCCTTCGCAGATACTGCGCACCGAAGCCCTCAACCAGTGGCATTCCGACCGCGCGCCGGCCTATGTGGTGACCTATCCTGAGGCCCTGGCCGAAAAAGTGGCCCGGCGCGAGGTGATTGACCGCCACACCCTCCACCTGCGCAAAGACCGCGAGACGGACCTCCCCGCCACCATAGACTGGCTGCGCCAAAACGGCTTCCAGGAGGTCGACTATGTCTATGAGCCGGGCCAGTTTGCCGCACGCGGCTCCATTCTCGACATCTTCGGCTACAGCCACGAACTTCCGTTCCGCATCGACTTCTTCGGCGACGAGATCGACTCCATCCGCACCTTCAACATTGAGACCCAGCTCTCCGAACGCCGCCTCGAAGAAGTGGCCATAACCTCCGGAGTCGCCTCGCAGTCGTCAGGCGAGTCGCTGCTGGAGTTCGTCGATCCCTCGACCCTCTTCGTGGTCCGCGATGCTCTCTACACCCTGGAGCGCGTAAGGGCCATCGGTGCCGAGGAACTTTCGCAGAGCGCCCTGGCCGCTGTCGATGACAGCACCGACACCAACGCCATGAAACAGGTGGTCGACGGCGAGGCCTTCACCCGTGCCTTCAGCTCTTTCCGTCAGCTGCGCTTCTCGGCCGCCGCACAGCCCGATCCCGCCGCCGGAGCCTCGATTGACTTCCACTGCTCGCCCCAGGCCATCTACCACAAGAATTTCGAGCTGATCAGCGAAAGTTTCACCCGTTTCCTCTCCGAGGGCTACCGCATCTGCATCCTCAGCGACAGCGAGAAGCAGATCGAGCGCCTGAAAGTCATCTTCGCCGACCGCGGCGACGACATAGCCTTCTCGCCCGTCATGCCTACGGTCCATGAAGGTTTCACCGACCACTCGCTCAAACTCTGCGTCTTCACCGACCACCAGATTTTTGACCGCTTCCACAAATACACCCTCAAGAGCGACCGCGCCCGCTCAGGCAAACTCGCCCTCTCGCTCAAGGAACTGAGCGCCATCGAGCCGGGCGACTTCATAGTCCACGTGGACCACGGCGTAGGCAAGTTCGCCGGACTGCTCCGAACCAACGTCAACGGCAAGACCCAGGAGATGATCAAGCTCATCTATGCCAATGACGACATCATCTTCGTCTCCATCCACGCCCTCCACAAACTCGCCAAATACCGAGGCAAGGAGGGAGTGCCCCCGAAGATCAACAAACTCGGCTCCGGCGCATGGAACAAGATGAAGGAGCGCACCAAGTCAAAACTCAAGGACATAGCCCGCGATCTGATCAGACTCTACGCCGCCCGCAAAGACGAAAAGGGCCATGCCTTTGCCCCTGACAGCTATCTGCAGCAGGAATTGGAGGCTTCATTCATCTACGAGGACACCCCTGACCAGCTGACCGCCACCAAAGCCGTCAAGGCCGACATGGAGAGCGACCGCCCGATGGACCGACTGATCTGCGGCGACGTGGGCTTCGGCAAGACCGAAATAGCCATCCGCGCGGCTTTCAAGGCGGCTGTCGACGGAAAGCAGACAGCCGTGCTCGTGCCGACTACGGTGCTGGCCTATCAGCACTTCAACACCTTCCGCGACCGCCTCAAAGAGCTCCCCGTGAGAGTCGACTACATATCCCGCGCCCGCACTCCCAAGCAGGTCAGGGAAATAATCAGCGATCTGGCCGAAGGGAAAATCGACATACTCATCGGAACCCACAAACTCATCGGCAAGGATGTCCGCTTCAAGGATCTCGGCCTGCTGATTGTAGACGAAGAACAGAAATTCGGCGTGGCCGTCAAAGAAAAGCTCAAGCAGATGAAGATCAATGTCGACACCCTGACCATGAGCGCCACCCCCATCCCCCGCACCCTCCAGTTCTCTCTCATGGGCGCACGCGACCTCACCTCGCTCAACACTCCCCCCGCCAACCGCTACCCCATTATAACATCGGTATGCGCCGGCGGTGACGACATTGTGGCCGAGGCCGTCAACTTCGAGCTGTCGCGCAACGGACAGGTCTTCATGATCAACAACCGCATCGAAGGGCTCTATGAGCTTGAAGCCCAGGTGAAACGCCTTGTCCCTGACGCCCGCGTGATCGTGGCCCACGGACAGATGCCACCCGAAAAACTCGAAAAGGCCATCATCGACTTCGCCAACCATGACTACGACGTGCTGATAGCCACAACCATCATCGAAAGCGGCATTGACATGCCGAACGTCAACACCATCATTGTCAACAACGCCCAGAACTTCGGCCTCAGCGAGCTCCATCAGCTCCGCGGACGTGTGGGCCGAAGCAACCGCAAGGCTTTCTGCTATCTTCTGGTGCCCCCCCACATACCCCTGACCCCCGTGGCGCGTCGGCGCCTCCAGGCAATTGAGAGTTTCAGCGATCTCGGAAGCGGAATTCACATTGCCATGCAGGATCTCGACATCCGCGGAGCCGGCAACCTCCTGGGTGCGGAGCAGTCAGGCTTCATAGCCGATCTCGGCTACGAGACATATCAGAAAATCCTCAAGGAGGCAGTCACCGAACTGCGCACCGAGGAATTCTCGGATCTCGAACAGGCCGACCGTCTCGACGAGTCACAGACTGATTTTGTGGCTGACTGCGTAATCGAGAGCGACATGGAACTGCTTCTGCCGGCCGACTATGTCCCAACCGAGAGCGAACGCATAGCCCTCTATCAGGAACTCGACGGCATAGAACGCGAACTCGACCTGCAGGCCTTCAAAAACCGTCTCACCGACCGTTTCGGCGCCATCCCGCCAGTCACCGCCGAATTGCTGCGCATTCCGCGTCTGCGGAGCCTCGCTCGCCGTCTTGGCATAGAAAAAGTAGCCCTGAAGCAGGGCCGGATGTACACTTATTTCGTCGACGAGAGCAACAAGGCCTACTATCAGTCCGAAATGTTCGGCAAGATGCTGGCCTATCTGACCGCCAATCCGCGCCGGGTGCAGATCCGTGAGCGCAACGGCAAGCGCTCATTCGCCATCGCCGACGTCACCAACGTCGAAACCGCCGTTGCCATCCTTTCCGAAATCATAGCCTGACCCCCCGCAGCATGATGGTAAGTCGGTGTCCTGCCGGACATCTCCATCTGTAATCCCCGCATGTCAGATCCCGCATGGCGCACGGATAGCGGGTGTCCGCAGGACACCGTTTTACTCGTAGCTCCCTACACCGTAGCGCACAGCGCGTAGGTGTAGGGGGTAAAGTCATTCATCCAAATTATCGTGTCCGCCAGGACACGGATTTACGACCCCGGATGGCCCCCCGCCCGCAGCATGACGGTAAATCGGTGTCCGCCGGACACCACATGACGGGGAAATCACGAACCCGTGACACCTTGGCGCTGTGCGCTGCGGTGTCACGGGCTATGAGTAAATCGATGTCCTGCGGACATCACCATCCGGCCGTCATAGCATAACAAAGGGGCTGCACCCATCGGTGCAGCCCCTCGACTTCTGAAACTTGTTCAGATTATGGTTTGTAGACGGAAAAGGTATATGTGTTTTCTTATCGGATGATAACTTTTGAAACCTTGTTGCCCTGACGGCGGATGTAGAGGCCGTTTTCTGGGTTTTCAACGCGGATACCCTGGAGGTTGAAGTATTCAACGGGAGCGTTTTCGTCGGCCACGATATCGGCTATGCCGCTGTCATCGCCAGAAGGTAGGTTTACGGAAATGAGCTTGCCGTTGGAATTGATGATAAGCTCTTTCTTGGCATTGATGGCCGAGATCATATCTGCTGTGAGGCCGAATGTGTAGGTCATGGTGCCGTCAGCGTTGGTCTTGCTGGAGCTGGTGGCCGCAAGGTCGGTCCAGCTGCTGTTCATCAGCTGTGCATAGTCAACGGCTGCGGTGAAAGTCACAGCGAGCTGGGTAGCACTTTTGGGTAGCACTGTGAATACGTTCGTTCCGCAGAAGCGTTCGCCATAGGCCACTACACCGGCGGGATCGAAAGAACCTGCGCGTTCAACTTTGGTCAGCACACAGCCGCCTTCGCCCTGTACATTGATGTTGGCGCCGCAGTTGTCAAGCATTTCCTGGGTAACGCCCACGATTGCCGAACCGGTGGCGATATCTTTCTGGGCGATCTTGGCGGAGCCGAGGAGGTCGTTCCAGTCAGCGCCCTTGACAATGACCTGAGAACCGCTTCCGGCGGTAGAGAAAGTGTATTTCAGAAGGTCGCCTGCTTTCAGTTTGGAGGCTGGGATGATGGCTCCCTGAGAGCTCCACGAGAGAGTGCATTCGCCTTCCCACAGAAGGTTTTCGTCAACGGTCTTGTCTGTCTCGCAGGTGACTTTGGTCACAGTCATGCCGTAGCCCTGCACGCGCAGACCGTCAGCCTTGATGGCCGCTATATCTTTGGCTCCAAGGGGGCAGTCGGTTTTGCTTGAACCTGCTTCTACCGAAATGCACTGGTAGTCGTTGCCGAGTTCAGTGGCCACATCAAGTGGTGTCCAGCCGGATACGTCTGAGCAAGGTTTGTATTGCCAGTAGGTACATTTGGGATCAAGAGTGTAGTGGAAAGTCAGAACGGCTGACTCATTGCCAAGCACGGTGAGCTCAGACTGTGGGATAGAGAATGACTCTGACCAGCTTGTGCCGAGATTGCAGCTGCCTTCCCATAGGGTTACTTCGGCGGCTGATGCGGAGAGCGCTGCTACGAGAGCGGCTGATGCGAGTAGATGTTTGATCATAAGCGTAAAATGTGATTTAGGTAAGAAGATGTTTTTGATATGGTGTTTTTTAGGTTATTTCAGCGTGTGTGATGTCAGGTCTAAGAGTTTCTGATCGAATGTTATTGGTAATGCTGTTTGATAGGTGAAGTTGATAGGTCAGTCTATTTTTGCAAATTTATGCAAAATTAAACGCTTGATATGATACTATTTTGCCCGATTGATGCACTGTTTTGCATATATGGAAAGAAACAGGCGGTCCGACATATCTGTCGAACCGCCTGCCTCTTTCGATGCGCGCTTCAGGATGGGCTTGAACCAACGACCCCCTGATTAACAGTCAGGTGCTCTAACCAACTGAGCTACTGAAGCTTTGGATATTGTTTTAAGTATGGCGTTTTGCGCTTCAGGATGGGCTTGAACCAACGACCCCCTGATTAACAGTCAGGTGCTCTAACCAACTGAGCTACTGAAGCAGATGCAATTTTTCTTTGGGCTCTCCCTAAATTTGCGTTGCAAAATTACACTGTTTTTTTTAATTATGCAACCTTTTGGCGGAAAATTTGAAAAATTGTTTTATTTTTTTATGCCTTGGAATGTGTGGAGCGGTCACTGCACACACTGGATTTCGTTGTGGAGCAGGTTGAGCACGGTCTGGCCTGCAGCCTGCATGGCGGAGGGATCGATGTTGTCGAGGTTGTCATTGGCTGTGTGCCAGGTCGGGGCAAACGACCCTGTCTCGTCGTTTTTGGTCTCGATGATATCAATTGCCGGGATGCCGGCTTTGTTGAGGAAGATATGGTCATCGACCACGGATCCGCCGTTTTTGTTGATGAAGCGGTCGCCGAAGCCGGAGCGCTCGGCAACGGACCAGACTTTGTCAACGAGCTGGCTGGCTTCTGAGTCGGAGAAAAATTCGCGGTGGAACTTGGCGCCTACGCCGCCTACCATGTCGAAGAGTATGGCATAGCGGGGCAGAGAGTCAGAGGCGTAGGGCATGTTTTCGATCCAGTATTGTGTGCCCAGACACCAGGTGGAGTCATGAGTGGAGAACCCTGAGGCCTGGCCGTAGTCTTCGGCGTCGACAAACAGCAGGTCAACTCCAACCGGAGTTTTGTGCTGGTTGAGCAGGCGGCCTATTTCGAGCAACACGGCCACTCCGCTGGCACCGTCGTTGGCTCCGAGTACTGGCCGCAGGCGGTTTTCCTCCTGAGCGTCAGAGTCGGCCCAGGGGCGGGTGTCATAGTGGGCGAGGAGCAGAATGCGGTCTTTGATTTCCGGTTGATAGGAGCCCATGATATTGCCTATGGGCAGGACATCGCCGTTGAAGGCCTTGACTTCGCCGGTCTGTACGCTGACGTTCTGGGCTCCGTGGCGGGTCAGTTCGGAGACTATATAGTCGCGGCATTTGAGATTGGCGGGAGTGCCTGAAACGCGTGGACCAAAGGCTACCTGACGGCGCACATAGGCATATGCGCTGTCGCGGTTGAATTTGACAGGTTCTTTCAGGCTTTTTTCAGTGCCGCTTTTTTTGTCGTTTCCTGTCTTCGGAGATGTCTTGCAGCCTATGGCTGTGACGACAACGGCAATGCAGAGCATTGCGGTGTAAAAAATTCGTTTCATGTTTCTCCTTTGTTGACTCTGAATTAGATTGGCTTGGTGCCGGTTGTGTCATTCCATTTGCGACACAATAGAGGTATTGTCCGACAAAGTTACAACATAGTTACAAATTGCCAACAAAACTGTTACAAAATAATCGGCATGTTAATTTTAATTAACATAACATGGAGCCCGGTCACTGTCTGACAATGAAAAAGGCGCACACTCACATGGAGATGTGCGCCTCTGAAAAATAGGCTTATAGCTATTATGCTGCCATTTTGGGCTTAGGAGTTGTTTTCAGGCAAACTCTTATTTCTTGAAATAGCGGTTGTAGAGACCCTGGAAGCCCTGGCCGTGGCGGGCTTCGTCTTTGGCCATTTCGTGAACGGTGTCATGGATTGCATCGAGGTTGAGCTCTTTGGCACGACGTGCGATGCGCATCTTGTCGGCATTGGCTCCGGCTTCGGCAGCCATGCGCTTTTCGAGGTTTTCTTTGGTCGACCATACGCATTCGCCGAGGAGCTCTGCGAATTTGGAAGCATGTTCGGCTTCTTCAATGGCGTAGCGCTTGAAGGCTTCTGCTATTTCAGGATAGCCTTCGCGGTCGGCCTGGCGCGACATGGCTAGATACATGCCTACTTCGGCGCATTCGCCTTCGAAGTGTGCGCGGAGGTCAGCCTTCATTTCGTCATCGGTATCTTTTGCAATGCCGATCACGTGTTCGGTCACGAATTCGAGAGCTGCGCTTTCGTTAAGTTCCTTGAATTTTGAACGGGGTGCTTTGCAGAGGGGGCAGATTTCAGGTGCTTCGTCACCTTCGTGAACGTAACCACATACGGTGCAGATGAATTTCTTTTTCATAAGTTTGTGTTGTTTAGATAATTATACGATATTTTATTTTGTTTCTTTGTGTTTGCTGCCGGCGTTTTACGCCGCCGGGGGCGGAGTGGGGTAGGTGAGGCCTTTATCCGGCACAGAGGGGGCAGGTGCCTCGGAAGATCACATCCGCTGACTTTACCTGATAGCCGCTCTCCGGGAGAGGCAGTGACGAGGGCATCGTAAAGGCTACGTCAGTCACTCGGCCGCATTCCGTACAGAGGAAGTGGGCGTGGTCATGCTGAGAGTAGTCCCAGCGGGCGCCGTTGACTCCGGTTTCGATGCAGCGGATTATCTCGGCTTCGGTCAGCAGTCGCAGTGTGTTGTAGACTGTGGTGCGCGAAAGCGTGGGGTTTTCCGGCTGCAGGGCCTTGAATATCTCGTCGACTGTGGGATGTACCCGGTTTTCCATCAGAAATCTGAGGATGGCCATCCGCTGCGCGGATGGTTTTACGCCTCCTTCCGAGAGGGTGTCCAGGACTTCTTGAGTGGTGAAACTATAGGATTGCATCGTATCAACGGAACTTTGGGTTTGGATGTATTATTAAGTTGTAATAATTACAATTTTAATTTCGATACAAAGTTATACCATTTACTTCTCTTATGCAAGTGAAATCTCCATACCAAGTGTTAATTTTTTCAAAAAGAGCTTTCGATGCTTTCTCTGATCCGGCTTCCGGTGCTTGCGCTTTTGCCGGTTTGTTTCGCTTTTGATAAAATTAAACGGGAGCAGCTTCGCGCGGCTCCCGTTTATGAGTTTCCAATAGGTACAATTTCTAAGGTAAAAAAGATTGTTTTAGGTTCGTGGTGCAAAGGTAGGACAAGATTCTGCTCCTGACAAATAAATCTATATGTTTTCCAACATAATTTTATGTCAAAGAATTTGCAATTATTGCAGAATTGACATATAGATCAATGTCAGTCAGGCGATTATGTAAATGTGAAAATATTGCATATAATATTTAATATACGTTAAAGAAGTAGGGCGACATGATTCTTTCACTCTTCATAAATGCGTGTCGACAGTGAGTTTCCGTCCCATACGGCATAGCTGAAACGGCTGATCCAGTCACCTAAGATCACCATTTCAGCCCCGTTTCCTACTGGCTTTCGAAGCAAAATGTGACAGTGGCCGAAAATGAAATAGTCGACTTTCGGATTGGAAGGATTGCGGCTGTATTCTTCGGCAAACTCGATTAGCGAGTCGCCCGCACGGTCAGAGGCCACATAGCCTCCTTGCTTGCGGGAATGTGATGACCAGGAGTGTGCGAAGCCTACCGTCCAGCGCGGGTGGATGGCAGCAAAGAGCCTCTGGGCTGTGCGTGAGCGGAAGAGTGAGCGCAGCCAGCGGAACGACCAGGGGAGGCGCCCTACGCCGTCGCCGTGTTCCAGCAGGAAGCGGTGCCCGTCAAGTTCGGTGACAAGGATTCCGTCATGGACCTTCAGCCCGATTTCTGACGGGAGATAGTCAAAAATCCAGATATCGTGGTTGCCTTTGAGCCATGTGATTTCGACTCCGCTGTCGGCCAGAGCTGCAAGGGCGCCGAAAAAGCGGGTAAATCCGCGTGGAACCACGTTGCGGTATTCCCACCAGTAGTCCAGCACGTCACCAAGCAGATAGAGCCGCCGGCAGTCAGGAGCAATGGAATGCAGGAAGCTGACCACCCGCATCTCATGTTGCCGGGGGTCACTGATGTAGGAGGCTCCGAGATGGAGGTCACTGATGAAATATGTCTTGTTGCGTGTGCTCACCTTTCAGTAGCTGTCTGTTGAGTCCGATGCTTTATGCTCAGAGAAATCCGAGATCGAGTTTGGCTTCTTCGCTCATCATGTCTTTGGTCCATTCTGGCTCGAAGACTATGCGGATATCTACACTTTTCACTCCCTCGATGCTTTCGAGCTTGATGCGGGCATCTTCCACGAGGAAATCGGCGGCCGGACAGTTGGGCGCGGTCAGGGTCATGTCGATTTTCAGATTACCGTCATCATCGAGGTCTATGCTGTAGATCAGGCCTAAGTTATAGATGTCTACCGGAATTTCGGGGTCGTAGACAGTTTTGAGCATCGTGACGATGCGTTCTTCTATCTGAAGTTTCTCTTCGGGAGTCATATATGGGCTTGTTTTCGTTTGTAAGTGTGAACTTGCTATAATAATACTTGCTATATATAATATAGGTGGTGATTTTTGTCAGTGTGCTCCGAGCCAGTTGTCGGCTATGCCGGCTGAGACTGTCAGTGGCACAGCGCCGTGATAGGCGTTTTCCATGCAGCTGACTACGAGTTTCCGCATCTCTTCGGTCTCTCCGGGCACAATGTTGAATATGAGTTCGTCATGCACCTGCATCAGCATTCTCGATCTCATGCCGCGGGCTTCCATCTCGTTGAAGATGCTGATCATGGCCACCTTGATGATGTCGGCGGCCGAGCCCTGGATGGGGGCGTTGACGGCATTGCGTTCGGCATAGCCGCGCACCACCGCATTGCGCGAGTTGATGTCGGGCAGATAGCGGCGGCGACCCATGCGGGTGCTGACATAGCCCTGCTCGCGGGCTGTCTCCACTGATTTGCTGAGATATTCGCGTATGTGGGGATAGGTGGCGAAATATCCGTCGATCAGTTTCTTGGCTTCGGCGCGGGCTATTCCCAGACGCTCCGACAGACCGAAGGCCGAGATGCCGTAGATGATACCGAAGTTGGCCGTCTTGGCGTGGCGGCGCTGGTCGTCAGTGACCTCTTCGAGCGGAACACCGTAGATTTTAGATGCCGTGATGCGGTGTATGTCATCGCCTGAGAGGAAGCCTTCTATCATGTCGCGGTCTGCCGACAGATCGGCTATGAGGCGCAACTCGATCTGTGAATAGTCGGCGCTCATGATCATGTCGCCCGGATCGGCTATGAACGCGCGGCGTATCTCGCGGCCTTCGTCAGTCCTGACGGGGATGTTCTGCAGGTTGGGGTTGGTCGACGATATGCGCCCGGTGGCAGTGACTGTCTGGTTATAGGAGGTGTGGATTTTTCCGGTCTGCGGATTGACCAGCGCCGGGAGTGCGTCAAGATAGGTGGTCACCAGCTTCTTGAGGCGCCTGATCTTCAGAATCAGGCTCACCAGGGGCACCTTCGGGGCATATTTCTCAAGCACCTGCTCGGTTGTCGAGTAGGATCCGCGGGCGGTCTTCTTGGCCTTGGGGTCGATGTTGAGCCTTTCGAACAGCACCATGCCGACCTGGGCGGGAGAGCCGATGTTGAACGGACCCCCGGCCATCTCATAGGCTTCTTCCTCCAGAGCGCGGATACGCTCTTTCAGCCGGGCGGAGAGGTCGGTAAGCACGTTTGAGTCGATTCTCACTCCTGTGAATTCCATCTCGGCGAGCACTCTGATCAGCGGAAACTCCACATCGGCCAGCAGCCGGCCCATCTCGCGGCTATCCACATCGCTCTGGAGCGGAGCGCGCAGGCGCAGGGCCAGATCGGCCTCCTCGCAGTAGCGGGCCACGGCGGCCTCCGGCTCAAGCGCCGTCTTCGGGTGGCCTGCTTTTGAATCCGGGGCCACTCCTGCGAGTTCGAGGCGGAGATATTTGGCCACCACATAGCGCAACTCGTGTTTCATTTCCGGATCGATCAGATAGTGGGCCACGGAGGTGTCAAACCAGGGGGATGTCAGATTGACGCCTTCTTTTTTGAGCAGCAGATAGCCGCGTTTCACATCGTGGCTCACCAGAGTGGCGTTGCCGGTAAACAGCGGCTCGATCACTGCAAGTAGTTCGGCGCGGCGTTCCGGCGAGTCGGCGGGGAGATCAATGAACCAGCCCTCGCAGTCGCTCACTGAAAGAGCGAGTCCTGACCAGCGCGCGGTCATGCTGTCCTCGCCGATGGCGTAGAACGATGCTCCGATGAATTCCGAACCGGAAATGCGGCTGACCACCGAGGCTGCTTCAGCCGGACTTTCGATGCGGCGGTAGTCGCGGCTCTCGCAGGCCTGAGCCGGAGTGTCGGAAGCCGTGGCGCCGTCATCGGGCATGTCGAAGAGCGATCCCATGCCGCTGCTGTCAGCCTCAGGCTGTGGCGGGGCGGGGGCGGCAGCCGGCTGTGTGTCGGCCTGCCCCTGGCGGGCTCCGGCTTTGAGGCGCGCGGCCAGAGTGCGGAACTCCAGTTCGCCGTAAACCTCAAGCAGCTTGTCCACGTCCATCGGCTTGCGTTCGAGCGAGCTGACGGAAATATCCACGGGCACATCGGTCTTGATCGTGGCAAGATATTTTGAAAGGCGGATCTGGTCGGCGTTCTCGCGGACCTTTTTCTGCAGCGCGCCTTTGAGGCTGTCAGTGTTTTCGAGCAGGTTTTCCACAGATCCCCAGGTCTCGATCAGGGTGCGGGCGGTCTTCTCGCCGACACCCGGACAGCCGGGAATGTTGTCGGAGGCATCCCCTTCGAGCGCCAGGAGGTCTATCACCTGCGAGGGGCGGGCTATTCCGTAGCGCTCACATACCTTGGCTGCGTCGCGTATCTCGAAGCCCTCGCCACGGAGCGCCGGACGATACATGAAGATATGCTCATCGACCAGCTGGCCGTAGTCCTTGTCAGGGGTCATCATGTAGGTGTCATAACCCTCGGCGGCCGCGCGCTTGGCCAGAGTGCCTATCACGTCATCGGCCTCATAGCCCTTCACCTCGATCACCGGGATGCGGTAGGCTTCGAGGATACGCTTGATATAAGGCACCGACGCGGTGATATCTTCCGGCTGCTTGTCGCGATTGGCTTTGTAGTCGGCGAATTCCTCGTGGCGGAATGTCGGACCTGAAGGATCGAAGCACACGGCTATGTGCGAAGGGTTTTCCTTGCGCAGAAGTTCGTCGAGCGTGTTGCAGAAGCCGAACACAGCCGAGGTGTTGAACCCGTTGCCGGCAAAGCGTGGCGAACGTATCAGGGCATAGTAGGCCCGGTAGATCAGAGCGTATGCATCGAGCAGGAATAGGCGTTTTTCCATATTGGTAAAGTCAAATTTGGGGTAAAGTTAGTGATTAAATTTCACATACTCCCTCAAATCCTCTGACAAATAAACTTAAACGCTCTCTGAGATCCACTGAAATCCACCGGGATTGTGAACGGAATCTGCCCTGGCAGAGTGGGCGGAGCAGAATGCAAAGGGTGTGCCGGAGCTACCACACTAATGCTCCGGCACACCCTGCGACAGAGACTCTCTGTCTGTGTGCATTCAATAATTTGTTGCTCAGTCGATACGTGTATAGATGTTTCCGGGATAAGGCTTGTTGTCAACCCAGTCATAATTCTCTATATTGCCGATCCACTTTATGAAGTCCGGATAAGCGTCGAGAATTCCGCAGCGTTCCACCGGCCAGCTCCATTCAGTGGGGAGCAGGAGTATCTGCGGGGCTTTGAGGTGTTCGCCGTTTATTCCGTCCTGGATCTTTTTGATCCATTCGCCTCTGATTTCCTCGCCGTTCATCCAGGTAGTGCTGACGGTGAAGTCGGTTTCGTATCTTTCTGACAGCAGCCAGTCATCATCTACCTCGAATTCCAATGATCTGACTTTCGAGTGGTCTATGTCAGGAGTGCCGTTGCCCACGCCGGCAGGAATGCCGCCCGGACAGCTCAACAGCGAATGGATCTCGCCGAGCACATGATCCTGAAAATAAACGTAGCTGTTGAGTTGACCTCCGCATGCCACAGGAGTGATTCTTACCTTGTTCCTGCCGCCTTCAGTGGCTTTTGGCACGAAAGCTACTTTCAGCACTACGTCATTGAAGTCATAGTCATCGAAACTTCCGAGGTCCTCGCAGGCTATGATCCATTCCTTTGAGTCGGGACGGGGCAGATCGTCAGGAGTGATGTCTGTTTCAGGGGGCCATGTGTTGTGGACGCGGAACATGAAGTCGTTAAGGTCGCAGTCAAGACCTCCGTCCTCAAATCCCACATAATTCTCTCCGTTGAAGTTGAACTTTGCTGATGTCGGAAACCAGTCAGACGATTTTTTGATCTCGTCGGAGACCTGACTTGAACCTGAATAGGTTGTCGACGGGCGGTGGATGGCCTGAGAGAGTATGGCGTCGCTCAGATAGAATTTCTCGGAGCGGCCGCTTGAGCCATAGATGAAACCGATTCTTGTTCCGGCCGGAAAGTCGTAGGTCGCTTCGCCGTTGCCGTCTTTACCGAAGTAGACCAGCTTCATGCTGACGGAGCGGATCTTGCATCCGCGAAGCTTTTTGCCTTCATTGTATGTAGTGCGGCAGGCGTTCCAGTCCATTTTCTCCCAGGTTTCGTTCAGAGTGTGGTTTGGGGAGTCATCCTCAGGGTCTGTGTAGTACACTGAACTGTGATGTTCCCAGTTTTTGCAGAGTCTCATCTCCATCAGCGAGTTGTCACCCTGAAGTCGGTTGCCGGCATTGCCTTCATAGTCAAGCACTATGAATTTGGGCACACGATTGTAGAAGCCCCAGGGATCGGTGCGGATGGTTTTCGCGTCTTCCTCATCGTAATAGTAATAGCCCCAGTAGGCGTTTTCGGTGAGCGCGCGCCACATCAGGTCGAATACCACCGGACCGTCTTCTTTCACTGTCAGTTCCACGTCAGGGTCAAGTGTCTTCAATTCATGATAATATTTCTGCAGGTTTGAGATCTCGTTTCCGTGGTCGGAATATTCTGCGAAAAGTCCGGGTTTCACTTCTCCGTCAGGGGTGGTGTACTGGTGTATGATCGGTTTTATATCGTCGATGCTGAATTCCGGGCAGCGCTGTGAATAGTCGAAGTTCTCCAGACGATACAGATTGGGCACATTCTCTTTCTGCTTGTTTGACAGAATGTATTCCTAGCTGAGTTTCCGGGCTATCTCGTCATCTCCTTTCTCCAGAGCGTCCCAGCTCAAGCGATAGTTGTCAGGGTTCTCGCTGAGGAATCCGGTGAGAAATTCCAGGCACTTGTCATTTATTCTGTCAACCTCAAGCTCAACGGCTTTTTTGGTGACCGGGCAGTTGCCTGAGCGTGAACTGCGGCTGTCGGAGATGCTGACAGCCCCTTTGCTGACAGGCATGAATCCGGAAAGTTCCACCTGGCCGTCGCGGTTTTCCACACGCACATACACATGATTGCTGCGTATGTCCGCGTCAAAACATGCGGTTCCGCGGCCGGAGGCCACTTCGACAGCGGCAAGCATCTGGCAGCCGGGGGTATTAGGCGAATCGGTATAGATACGGGCTATTCCGTCGGTCTTCGATCTGAGATTTACTGTAGCTTTTATGGGCTTGGCCATGCTCCAGGACCGTTCCAGATCGGGAACTCCGAACTGGCGGATGAATCCTCTGAGATAAAGTTCTTCCTGTGGAATCTCAGGAGCAGTGTCGGCACACGAGCCGAATGCTAATGCACTGAGTGCCAGCAACGCGGAGTACCCTATGCGGGCAACCCCTGTTGCGGGAGGTAATTTGTCCATATTCAAGGTGTTATGATGTGTTTTTCCAACGCAATTGAAACTGTTTGATTGGAAATAAATTTATAGAGAAGATGCATGTGTTGGTATTCACCCGTAAAATTAGGCACTTTAAATCAATCAACGTGAAAAAATGTAGAAAAATTGCCCTATTGTTAACATTTATTAGTATTGCGAGCTTTTCAGCGGTTTGCGGATGGGGCTGCGGATGGGGCTGTCGGGATTTATTTCATTAATTTTTTCAAACGTGAATGGTTTACAGAAGAATTTTGTAAATTTGCAACTCGAATATGACCGCATTTGCCGACATACGCCAATCACTTCAGCCGGAACTTACCCGTCTCGACGAGCTGATCAGCAGCTCGCTTGATTCATCGAACACTCTGATGAATCAAGTGATAGGCACCTATCTACGCCATAAAGGCAAGCAGCTGCGCCCTATGCTGGTCATGCTGACCGCGCGCCTCTTCGGCGGGGTCAACGAGAATGTGCTGACCGCAGCAGCCTCGGTAGAGATTCTCCACAACGCCTCGCTCATTCATGACGATGTGGTCGACGATTCAAGCCAGCGCCACGGCCAGGAGACCATCAACGCCATGTGGGACAATCATGTGGCAGTCCTTGTCGGCGACTTTTTCGTGTCAAACGCCCTGCGTCTGGCAGCCCGCACGGCCGATCTGCGCGTAATCAACACCATTGCCGACCTCGGAAAGCTCCTCTCGCTCGGCGAGATGGACCAGATTTACAATGCCCGCTACCACGAACTCAACGAAGAGGCCTATTTCAAGGTGATCTCCCACAAAACAGCCTCGCTCTTCGTGTCATGCGTGGCTATGGGTGGCTATTGCACCGGAGCCGACGACGAATCTATCGAAGCCATGCGGCGTTTCGCCGAGCTCTTCGGCCTCTGTTTCCAGATCAAGGACGATATTTTTGACTATTTCGACTCCAAGGCCATCGGAAAACCTACCGGCAACGACCTGCGCGAGGGCAAAGTAACCCTCCCGCTGCTCCATGCGCTCAACTCCACCACAGGCCCGGAGAGCGAGGCCATGAAAGCCCTGCTCCGCTCCGGCGAACCTCTGAGCGAGGAAGAGATCGACAGTCTTATAGCCTTTGCCCGCGCAAACGGCGGCATTGAGTATGCCTACGCCACCATGCAGCGTCTTCGTGAGGAAGCCGCCGCCATCCTCCGGCGCTTCGACTCCCCCGTCACCGCCCATTTCCTCTCTCTCTTTGACTTCATCATCTCCCGCGAAGTCTGATCTTCCCCCCCCACTTGGTTACAATTCTCTGCCTGACGGACATCCGCCGGGGGCCATGTGCACATAATCGCCCCCGGCATCTGCGGCGCATTGCGCGCGGGTGCCAGGGGGGCAAAGATATTTATTTGAATGTAATGTCTGTCAGGATATTGATTTACGCTTACGCCTGCACCGATAGAATCTCGCCTTTGCCTGACACCGCAAGGTCACAAAGCACGGCAGGGCAGAGCCACGTCTCGCCGCGGACAACCTTCTGCGACCCGCGCACACCTGCGCCGTCGGTCCATGAGACCACCGTCTCGCCCTCAAGGCAGATGATGATGGTAAACGACTCGCGGTCACGCGGAATCGCCACCTCGCCGCTGCCGTCAACCGCAAATTTGCGGGTCACGAAATGGCAGCAATCGGCAAGCACCGACCCTTCGGGGTGTGACTTATAGTCAGTATACACCGTATAGTCTATGGCATCGCGCGCCTGGGCTGTGTGGAGCTCGCGGGGATTGCCGTCCTTGTCGCGGCGGTCATAGTCATAGATGCGATAGGTTATATCGCTCGTCTCCTGGATCTCTGCAAGCAGATTGCCCGCACCGATGGCATGGATGCGCCCGGCAGGGAGAAAGAATGTATCGCCGGGAGCCGAATCATAGGCATCGATCACCTCCATGACGGTATTGTCGGCCACACGGCGCTCATAGTCATCGGGAGTGATGCTCTCTTTCAGACCCACATAGATCTTGGCCTCCGGCTCGGTGTCGATGATGTGCCACATCTCGGTCTTTCCGGGGCAATTGTGGCGTCGGGCCGCCAGCTCATCGTCAGGGTGCACCTGCACCGAGAGATCGGCCTTGGCGTCGATAAACTTTATAAGCAGAGGAAAAGCGGTTCCGAAGCGGCTGTAGATATCGGCACCGGTCAGCTCCTCTCTGTAGGTCTCGATCAGCTGTGTCAGAGACTGTCCGGCCAGAGGTCCGCGGTCAACCACGGAGACATTGCCAGGCACGGCTGACAGTTCCCAGCTTTCGCCTATGGCAGTCTGGTCAGTCGTAATGCCCTTATAAGGTGCGATGCGCTCTCCACCCCAGATGACAGACTTGAGGTAGGGCGCGAAATGGATAGGTTTGTTCAGCATTATTGACAATTATTGACAATTATTGAAACGTTTGATAATGATCTGAATATGTATGCGTGTGCGCCTGTGTGCGCGTGTGTGAGCCTGACAGCCTGGAAGGCTCAGAGCACTCTGAGAGCCTCAAGCTGTTCGAGCACATCGAGGCGCGAAAGCGTGCGGCGCGAGAGCAGCTCGGCGGCAAAATCGTGGGCTATGGACTGCACGCCTCTGTGGGAGAACACCTTTGTCAGATAAGACATGTTCTTCTCGAAAAGACGGTCTATCTCATCGTCTTCAAGCGAACAGGCATCACGTCCCTCCTCCACCGCGATGCTGTGGAGGCGTTCGCGCATAGCCGCCGGAAGAGCCTGGTGGGCAGAGACAAGGTGGCGGCAGAGAAGATTCGACATCAGCATGCCTATGCCGAGATTATAGTTTTTAAGCATCTGGTTCCAGGCTGTCTTCGCCGAGACTCCGGGATTGCCGGCGAAATAGAAGTCGGGCGACATGACCACCATGTCGTTCGGATCGCCGTCGATGTTTATAGAGGCGAGCATATCCTCGCCGTCGAAAATCAGCAGTCCGATGGCCATTCCGGTCGCACCGTAACTGCGGTCTGTCTCATCTTTATATTTCAAAGTTTCCATATCAAGAAAACGTCCGTTATAATCTACATGTTCGGTTGAGAAGGTGTTTCATGACAAGCCCTCTAATTGACTACGAGTATTTTCGTGACCACATCGCCCTCTGAGCTGACATCGTCACCGCTTGAGGCGAGCACATAATAGACGCCGCTCTTCACCCTCGATCCGTTGAGCGAGCAGCCGTCCCAGATGGCCTGTCCTCCCTGGGAGCGTGTCTGGTAGACAAGGTGCATCCCTGCGTCCATGATCTTGACAAGCGAATTCTCCATCAGGCCCTTTATGGTGATCCAGCCCGAATAGCCCGGCTCCACGGGGTTGGGGTAGGCATAGACATCGGAATAGTCCGGACGCGCAGGGCTGGTTGTGGAGGCATACTCATAGAGTCCATGAAGAGTGGCTATGAAGACCGAATTGCTGTTGGGGTCCACATAGATGTCCGTGATGGTGTTGGTGCTGAGCGGAGAGTTCGAAGTGTTGAAGTTGGCTATCACTTCATCGCCGTTCTCGCTGACGAGATAGACCCCCGAATCCATAGTTCCCACCCACTTGCGGTTGGCGGCGTCGACCGCAATGCAGTTGATGTCCTCGGTCTCCAGCAGATAGTCGGCAAGATTAGTGCCGTCATTGCGGGGAACCTTCAGGCGGTTGATGGTGAAGTCCGGCGAAAAGACACTCAGCGGATTGGTGATCTCATAGATGCCAGAGGTGGTACCGCACCAGATGCGGCCGCGCTTGTCTTCAGTCAGACATCTCGGATAGTTGGTCACAAACTGTTTGCCGTCCTGATCGATCAGAGAAGAGAACGTGACATGGCGGTCGTCAGACGGATCGGTCACTGTGCCTCCGTGGTGGAGGGCCGCGAAACCTCCCTGATAGTGCGAGGCTATCAGGAAGATCATGGGCGAATGGCGGCAGAGGAGCAGGTCTACGTCGCGGTTGCTGATGTAGTTGCCTATGTCGAGAGTCAGCCAGTCGTCTTTGGTGATGGAGCGCAGATCTTTTGTGCGGCGTTTTTCGGCCGGAAGCACAGCGATCGGCGATTCGTTCGCATTGTTGGTAAAGACACCTATTATCAGATTGCCGTCAGGGTCAAAACAGGCGTCATTGGTTCGCCAGGCCCAGTTCGCGGACTTGTAGATGCTACTGTTTTCGTCAAACTTGCCTATCTCCTGCCCGTCCTTGACCACGAAAAGGCCGTCGAGACCCGATCCGATGTAGCGGATCGAAGGATCATCCGGGTCCTCTATCACAAAGGACGGCGCGAAAATGTTGTCGTAGCCGTAGCGCTGGGCCGAAGTCGCTCCGGGTGAGTTTCTTATGGTCATCTTGCCGGTGACCGCCACATCCTCGACCTTGCCGCCGCTGATGAAATTGCCGGTAAACCGCGTATTCATGAAATCGCCTTTGCCTATAGGCTTCACCTGACTGATTCCAAGGTTGGAGATATAGAATCCGCGTCCGTCCGATGAAGGAAAGAAGCAGGAAATATCAGAAAAAGTAGTCACTCCCGACGGACGGAACCGGTCACGCAACACCGTCACACCCCCGTCAGCGTCAAGCCGGTAGTTGCCCAGACCTTTCATTCCGGCCACCCATACCGACGACATTCCTGAAGTCGTGGCTATCAGATCGTCCTTCATGATCTCCGGAATCCTCACCACCTCTTTCACCGGCACCGGGAGATTGGTTTCCTGAGGCAGTCCCACTTCATAAAGCCGGCCCTCCGACACATAATAGACCACTCCCTCGTCGCTTCTGAAGCACTGCGGCGTCTGTCCGGCCACCCAGCAGATGTGCGACTCCGGAACCGGGTCGAACCTCACGCCTACGTGGGCCAGATATGGCGTGTTGTCACGCAGAATGAAGTGGGTCATCCCGTCGGCGGCATAGCCGTCGGAAAGGGGGATGATCTCGACATAGTTGTCAGGGAGCACCCCGACAGAGATGTAGTTGCCGAGTGAATTCATGCGGGCTGTCTTCTCGATGGCCAGCAGGTGGCGGGCCTTGTCGCCGTCATGGGGATAGATGAGCAGGTGGTCAGGCGTAAGGGCTATCGCCGCGACATTGACATTATAGACCCCTGACTCCTTGACATCGGCTGTGCTCTCTCTGAACACCACCAGGCCGAACGATGTGGCCACATATATCAGATCGCCGTCAAACTTCACATCGTTGATCACCTTCGAGACCGTAAGGTTTGCATCGCGTATGTCAGGCAGGCTCACCAGGCGTCCGTCGTCATAGAGCAGATCAATGGCCGCATCCATGTAGCAGATGGCCAGATAGCGTCTGTCGGTGTTGTAGAAGATATTCTTGATCTGGTGTCCGTTTATATCGTCGCCGGGCAGATAGGAGCGACTTTCGTCATTGGCCTTGTCATAGGAATGGAGTGAGCCCTGGGTCAGAAGATAGACAAACTGAGGGGTTTCCAGTAGTTTGTCAGGCAGACCGAAAGCACCGTAGACCTTCCAGCTGCCGGTGGCGAGCTGTGCGGAAAGCCCGGACGGGAGCAGACACAGTAGGAGGATTACGAAGAGTTTTCTTATCATTTGCGTCATCGGGGATGTGTTGGGTGGTGTTAAGAGGTTGTTTAAAAACAATAGTTAAAATCTGAGCGAAAGTTTTGAGGTGGATATGGCTATGAATCGAAGGAGCATAGCGAGCTATGTGACTGAGATGAAGAGCCATAGGCGCCCAAAACTTTCGCAGGCGAGGGTATTGTCTTTTTTCCTTTCAGTAATTTCATGTTTGAGTATTTTTTTAGTTACCTGAGCCTTGGTGTCTCTTTTGCTAAATTGTTGAAATTCGTCAGTCACATAGCTCGCTATGCTCCATCCTCATTTGCAACAATTTATCTAAAAGATACACCACTCAGATTTTAACTATTGTTTTTAAACAACCTCTAAGAGAGGAGTGGGGGGTGTCCGGCTCAGAGCTTCGACAGGTAGTCGAGCAGCAGGGCCGTGGCGCGCCCGCGGTGGCTGATGGCATTCTTGTCATCGGCGCTCATGCAGGCAAAGCTCACCGGACTTTCGGCGGGCTTGAACACGGGGTCATAGCCGAACCCGGCGGTGCCCTGCGGCGCGGAAAGGATCTCGCCCTCCACCTTGCCTTCAAACAGATGCTCCTCGCCGTCAAGCAGCAGGGCTATGACGGTGACAAAGCGGGCCGACCGGTTCACGGCACCGTCCATGCGGCGCAGAAGCAGCTCCATGTTGGCCGCGCTGTCATGGGCCGGGCCGGCAAAGCGGGCCGAATAGACTCCGGGGGCGCCCCCAAGCGCATCGACCATCAGGCCGGTGTCATCGGCAAAACAGTCATAGCCGTAGTGCCGCTTCACGTAGCGGGCTTTCAGCAGCGCGTTGCCGCTGAGGGTAGAGGCTGTTTCGGGGATTTCCTCATGGCAGCCTATATCGCTGAGCGACAAGATTCTGAACTTGTCGCCGACAATGCGGCGGATCTCTTCGAGCTTATGTTGATTGTTGGTGGCGAATACTATTTCCTGCATATTATTATTTAACGGTGCGGGAGCCTCTTTATTGCCCTCGTCGGCGCTTTTCGGCTTCTTCCGTCGTCTGGCCCGCGCCGACCGCTCGGCGGCCCGCTCTATCTCCGGCTCCATCAGAGCCATTATCATCTTGAAATTCAGATCGTCAGGCGCCGGATCAACAACCCCCACGGTCAGATAGCTGCTGAAAGCCTCCAGGCAGCGGTCAAGTTCGTCTCTCTCCACCTCTATGGCTATCAGAGTCCTGGCGATCAGCCCCATCAGTTCGTCATAATACTTGCCCGAAACAATTCGGCGACACTCTTTTTTAACTCTCTTCTTCATGGCTTTTTTTCTGCAAAGATACGGCCCGCAGGAACCCGGTGAATGCGATAATGCGGAAGCCCCGCAAATTTACATTTGCAAATACTCCGGAGCCCTGATTTTCAGTTATTTTTCCGAATGTTAATAACTTCTTAAAATTTTCGGCGATTTTTTACTGTTTAGTTTTGCAAATTTTTGTAATTTTACACCCTCTAAAGCTAACCCCTTTGACGATCCTTTCCGCACCCATGCCCGAAGAAGTTTACCACATACCAGCCCTGCTGCCCGAAACCATCTCGGCCCTTGACATTCAGCCCGGTGGAATCTACGTCGACGCCACATTCGGCGGCGGCGGCCACTCACGCGCCATCATGGAGCGTCTCGACGCAGGCCTCGGCGGAATGCTCTACTCCTTCGACCAGGACGAGGATGCGGTGCGCCGCGCCCCCTCCGACCCCCGTTTCACGATGGTCTACTCCAATTTCCGCTTCATCACAAACTTCATGCGCTACTATGACGTGGCTGAAGTTGACGGAGTGCTGGCCGACCTCGGAGTTTCCTTCCACCACTTCGATGACACCGAACGCGGTTTCTCCTTCCGCTTCGACGGACCCCTCGACATGAGGATGAACCGCCAGGCTGGCCGCTCGGCGGCAGATCTGGTCAACACCCTCCCCGAAGAGCGCATAGCCGAGATACTCTACATCTACGGCGAACTGAAACAGAGCCGCCAGATGGCCCGCTCGATCGTAAAAGCACGCAGCGAAAGCCCCCTGCAGACAATCGGACGGCTCATCGACGCCATCCGCCCCCACATCGACCCGCGTAAAGAGAAAAAAGAACTCGCCCAGGTGTTCCAGGCCCTCCGCATAGAGGTCAACGACGAAATGGGCGCACTCCGCGAACTCCTTCAGGGCGCACTCAAAGTCCTCAAGCCCGGCGGACGCCTCGCCGTAATCACCTACCACAGCCTCGAAGACCGCATGGTAAAGAACTTCATGAAGACAGGCAACTTCGCCGGCAACGTGGAGAAAGACTTCTTCGGACGCATCGAAGCCCCCCTCAAGCCCTTGGGCGGCAAGCCGATAGTCCCCACGGCCGAAGAAACCGAGCGCAACCCCCGTTCGCGCAGCGCCAAGCTCCGGGTCGCCGTAAAACTCTGATCCGCAAAACAAAATTTTCCAGCAACTCCTCCCCCCAGCAACTCCCAGCACATCAATAATATGAAAGCCTCCATTATCACTCGCCTCTTCCGCGGCCAAGTCCTCTCAAGCGACTTCTTCGCCCGCCACTGGCTCCCGGTGCTCATCTGCATTGTGGTGATAATGGTCTATATAACGACCAAATACACCTGCCAGACCAACATGGAGAAAATCGCAGCCCTCGAACGCACCCTTGAGATAGTCAACAACGAAAAGGCCCGCGAGCGCAGCGCCTTCATGGGGCGCAAACGCGAAACTTCCATGCAACACATGGTCGACTCGCTCCATCTCAACCTCAAAGTCCAGGCCCAGCCGCCCTACAAAATACCCAAATGACCCTCCGCTCAACCCTCCCTCCGCCACTCTCATAACACCCTCACAGCCCACAACACTCTCTGACCAACCAACGTGAAAAAGGACAACCGAAGCAACATACTTCTGCGCTATGGACTCGTCATCGTGTTCATTCTGCTTCTTTCGGCGATGATTGTATCGAAACTCGTCGAAAACACCGTCATTGACGCTGACAAGTGGAACGAACGCGCCGACGCCTTGCTCACACAGAGCAAGGTCATAGTGCCCCCGCGCGGCAACATCCTTGCCTCTGACGGCAGCGTCCTGGCCACAAACCTCAACTTCTACACCGCCCGCATCGACTACCGCGCCGAGAAATTCAACGAAAAACTCCTGCGCGACACCATTGACTGGCTTGCCGCCGACATGGCCCGCCTCTTCCCCGTGCGCAACGCAAAGGCCTGGAAAAAACACCTCCTCGCACCCCTCGACAAGAAGCACAGCGAACGCCCCAGAGCCTACAAACTCCTCAGCGGACTCTCGCACACCGACATGGAGACCATGCGTACCCTCCCATTCTTCAGCATCAAAAACCGCAACCGCAACGGCCTGACATTCGAAAAATACATGCGCCGCTTCAACCCCTACGGCGACATGGCACGCCGAAGCATCGGAGGCGTGGGCGAAACCACTGAAAGCAAGGAGATCCACGGCATTTCAGGTCTCGAAAAGGCCCTCGACTCGCTCCTCTACGGCAAGATTGGCTACAGCAAGATGATCAACCTCACAAAAAAGATCACAGACTGGACAGACATCCCGGCAGTGCCCGGCAGCGACATAGTGACCACAATCGACATCAACATGCAGGACATAGTGGAGAGCGAGCTCAACAACGTGCTTGACACCTGCGGGGCCGATTGGGGGGTGGCTGTGCTCATGGATGTCAAGACCGGCGACATCAAGGCAATCTCCAATCTTGAGCGCAATCCCCGCGGTCCGGGCTACATCGAGGCCCGCAACCGGGCAGTGATGGGCTACGAGCCCGGATCAGTCGTTAAGACCCTCTCCATGATGATAGCCGTTGAAGACGGCATTGTCACCAACTTCGACGAAATGCTCCCCACCGGCAGCGGATGGGCCTATGCGGGAGGACGTGCCATAACCGACGCCCACCACTCCACTGCCATCCGCGTGGGCGACGTGCTCGAACAGTCGTCAAACATCGGCATGGCCCGCATCATAACCCGGAAATACAACGACAATCCCGGAGCCTTCTACTCGCGCATCAAACAGCTCGGATTCCTCGAACCGCTCAACACCGGAATAGCCGGCGAGGTGCCCCCGCGCATCGACAGTGTGCCCTCTGACCGCGGAGGCCGCATTGCCCTCTCGCGCATGAGCTACGGCTATGCCACCGAAATTCCGCCCCTCTACACCCTGGCCATCTACAACGCCATAGCCAATGACGGTGTCTTCGTGCGCCCACGTCTGGTCAAGGAGATCCGCGGCGAGGTCGACTCGGTGCTCCCCATAGGCTACATGGGTTCCGGACGAGCATGTTCGCCACGAACGGCAAAAATTGTGCGCGAGATGCTGACCAACGTGGTCTGGGGCGACCACGGCACCGGACGCTTCCTCCGCAACAACACCGTGCGCATCGCCGGAAAGACCGGCACATGCTACATGATCGAGAACGGTGCCTACAACCAGGGCAAGAAGCGCCTGGCTTTCTGTGGCTTCTTCCCCGCAGAAAACCCGATGTACTCCTGCGTGGTGCTCACATGCCACCCAACCAAAAACTTCTTCGGAGCCGCCACCACCTCCGGCCAGGTGCTGCGCAACGTGGCTCTCAAGCTATACTCCCGCGGAATGCTCGGCAATAGCTCGGACTACCGCGACAACACCCCCTCGACCAACGCCCCAACCTTCTATGTGACCCCCGGCAAGAATCCATATGAGAGAGTCAAAGCCGAATTCTCCATACCCTCGCGCCGCACTCTCCGCGCCCCCGAAACCGCTTCGGCCTCCGGAGTGCCTGACGTCAGAGGCTACGGACTCCGTGATGCCCTCGTGGCCCTCGAAAACGCAGGCTACAACGTGGAATACTCCGGTTCGGGCTACGTCAGGTCTATGAGCCACACCGCCGGATCGCATCCGCCAAAAGGCACCCGCATCCGCCTCGTTCTGGCCAACTGAACATCCGGAGCCCAAAACTCCTTATATATATAATAAACCGTCTTCTCACCCCCCCTCTCCCTCACCGCCTCCGGGCACTACAGATTTCCGAAACAACAACCAAATCAATAATTTCAAAGGTGAAAAAGCTCAACGAACTGCTCGCTCCGGTGCAAACCGTCGAGATCATCGGCAGTGATGATAAAATGATATCGGGTCTGACCTCCGACTCCCGTCAGGTGACTGAAGGGACACTCTTCGTGGCAGTCCCCGGCGTCAGCGTCGACGGCCACAGGTTCATACCGATGGCCGTGGAGAAAGGAGCCACTGCGGTGGTCTGCCAGCAGCTCCCCGAAGACCTCTCGACGCATGTCACCTACATCGTGGTCCCCTCCTCGGCGCTCGCCCTCGGCTATCTCGCATCGCAGTGGTGGGACAACCCTTCGCGCAAACTGCACCTCGTAGGCGTCACCGGCACAAACGGCAAGACAACCACCGCCACACTCATCTATGAGATGGCGCGGCTGCTCGGCCACAAGGCCGGACTCCTCTCAACCGTCTGCAACTACGTGGACGACACCGCCTATCCCACCGACCATACAACCCCTGACCCGCTGACCATCAACGAACTTCTCCACCGCATGGTGGAAGCCGGCTGTGAATATGCCGCAATGGAAGTCAGCTCACACGCCGCCGACCAGCAGCGCATTGCCGGTCTGCGCTTCGAAGGGGGCATCTTCACCAACCTCACCCGCGACCACCTCGACTACCACAAGACTTTCGAGGCCTATCTCGCCGCCAAGAAGAAATTTTTCGACCTGCTCCCCGCCGATGCCTTCGCGCTGACCAACGCTGACGACAAGGTGGGCGACGTAATGCTTCAGAACACCCGCGCACGGCGTTTCACCTACTCTCTGCGCTCCGAGGCCGACTTCCGCGGACGCATCGTGGAGTCACGCCTCGACGGCACCCTCCTGAGCCTCAACGGCCACGAGGTGGAACTGCTTTTCACCGGAAAATTCAACGCCTACAACCTCACGGCCGTCTACGGAGCCTGCATTCTGCTGGGCTGGAACCACGACAACGTGCTCCGGGAGATGTCGCGCCTGGTCCCGGTGGCCGGACGCTTCCAGGCCTTCCATTCGCCCAAGGGCTACACGGCGATCGTTGACTACGCCCACACGCCTGACGCAGTGGTCAACGTGCTCAACGCCATCCGCGAGGTCATAGGCCGTCAGGGCGAGATCATCACCGTGGTCGGAGCCGGCGGCAACCGCGACAAGGGCAAGCGCCCCATCATGGCCCGCGAGGCCGCAGCCCGCAGCGAACGCCTCATCCTCACCTCTGACAATCCACGCTTCGAGGAGCCTGAAGAGATTCTCCGCGACATGGAGGAAGGTCTTGACGAGGAAGCCCGCACACGCACACTCCACATCACCGACCGCCGCCAGGCCATCCGCACCGCCGCCACCCTCGCCTCGAAAGGCTCCGTGATCCTCATAGCCGGCAAAGGCCATGAGGACTACCAGGAGATCAAGGGCGTCAAACACCATTTCGACGACCGCGAGGTGGTCCGCGAGATCATAGCCTCCGAATCAGCCTCCGGCCGATAGAAATCCCCCCGATTGAATCCCCCCGATTGATAAACCGATCTAAAAATATTTATCCCAAGTGCTTTATTATCTATTTGACCTTCTGCAAGACAGCCACATACCCGGATCACGACTGATGACCTACATCACCTTCCGCTCCGGAGCCGCGCTGCTGCTCTCGCTCTTCATAGCCCTGGTGTTCGGCCGCAAGATCATTGACCGCCTGCAGCTCATGCAGGTCGGAGAGATCATCCGCGACCTCGGCCTCGAAGGACAGATGCAGAAGACCGGAACTCCGACAATGGGCGGAGTAATCATAATAATCGCCATCCTCATTCCCTGCCTGCTTGTGGGCGATCTGAGCAACATCTACATGATCCTCATGCTGATATCAACCATATGGCTCGGATCACTCGGCTTCTGCGACGACTACATCAAAGTGGCCAAGCACGACAAGGAGGGCATGAAAGGCAAATTCAAGATCATAGGCCAGGTGGGCCTCGGACTCATAGTGGGCCTCACCATGTATCTCAGCCCCGACATCACTCAGCGCCAGGTAACGCCGGTCACATACTCGGAGAACAATGTGGAGACCGTCATGGCAAGCGAGAGCCAGGATGTGAAGTCGACCCAGACCACCATCCCCTTTGTCAAGGACAACAACTTCGACTATGCCTATCTGACCCAGTGGCTCGGCGACTACGCCCAGGTCGGCGGCTGGATACTGTTCATCCTCGTGGTCATCGTGGTTGTGGCCGCCACAAGCAACGGAGCCAACCTCACCGACGGCCTTGACGGCCTCTGTGCTGGCACCTCGGCTATCATCTGCGTGGCCCTGGCCATCATGGCCTATCTCGGAGGCAACGTCATCTACTCCACCTACCTCAACATCATGTACATACCCCAGTCGTCAGAGCTGGTTGTGTTCATGTCGGCCTTCATCGGCGCCCTGATCGGCTTCCTCTGGTACAACGCCTACCCCGCGCAGGTCTTCATGGGCGACACCGGATCGCTGACCATAGGCGGCATCATAGCCGTGTTCGCCATCCTCATCCACAAGGAGCTTCTGATCCCTATCCTCTGCGCCATTTTCTTTGTTGAAGACCTCTCGGTGATGCTCCAGGTGGCCTATTTCAAATACACCAGGCGCAAATACGGCAAGGGACAGCGCATCTTCAAGATGACCCCCCTCCACCACCACTATCAGAAGCCCGGCAATTCAGGCATCGAGGCCATCATCCAGGCCCCCTTGCGCGCCATACCCGAATCGAAGATCGTCACCCGCTTCTGGATCATAGGCATCTTCCTCGCAGTCATAACATTCGTAACCCTCAAGATCAGGTAATCAGCAATCCTGACACCCGATAAGCTAAAACAACAGCAAGCATACCAATGGCAAAAAATCTCGTCATACTCGGCGGAGGTGAGAGCGGCGTAGGCGCCGCCATCCTCGGCAAGGAAAAAGGAATGAACGTGTTTCTCAGCGACTATGGAACCATAGCCGGACACTATCGCCGCATGCTCGACGACGAAGGAATAGAATGGGAACAGGGCGGCCACTCGATGGACCGCATACTCGCGGCCGACGAGGTGGTCAAAAGCCCCGGCATTGCCCCGACCACTCCCGTGATGAAGGCCATCACGGAGAAAGGCATTCCCGTGATCTCCGAAATCGAACTGGCCGGACGCTACACCGATGCAAAGATGGTCTGCATCACCGGCAGCAACGGAAAGACCACAACCACACTCCTCACTTACCACATACTCAAAAACGCAGGCATCAACGTGGGCCTTGCAGGAAACGTGGGCCGCAGCATGGCCCTTCAGGTGGCACGCGAGAAGCATGATGTCTACGTGATCGAACTGTCAAGCTTCCAGCTGGAAAACATGTATGACTTCCGTGCCAACATCGCCGTGATCCTCAACATAACCCCCGACCACCTCGACCGCTACGACTACAAGATGCAGAACTACATCAACGCCAAGTTCCGCATCCTCAACAATCTCACCCCGCAGGACGCCTTCATCTACTGGCAGGACGACCCCGTGATCACAAGCCAGCTCGAACGCATCCGCACCGAGGCGCAGCTCTATCCCTTCGCCGAACACTTCGAGAAGGGCTGCCACGCCTACGTAGACAATGACAGCGACGAGGCTTCGCTCATAATCGACACCCCTGAGACTTCGCTCAGAATGCCCCGCGCCGAGCTCTCGCTCAACGGCCTCCACAACCTCTACAACTCAATGGCCGCCGCCCTCTCGGCCTGCCTGCTCGACATCGACAAGCAGGAGATCCGCGGAGCGCTCGGCGACTTCGAAGGTGTGGAACACCGTCTGGAATACACTGCCACAGTCAACGGCGTCCGCTACATCAACGACTCCAAGGCCACCAATGTCAACTCATGCTGGTATGCCCTCGAATCAATGCCCGCTGACACAGTGCTGATTCTCGGCGGCAAGGACAAGGGCAACGACTACTCCGAAATCCTCCCCCTCGTGAAAGAAAAGGTGAAAGCCATCATCTGCATGGGCAAGGACAACAGCAAGCTCCTCGACTTCTTCACCGGTCAGGTGCCTGAGATCCATGACACCCACTCGATTCAGGAAGCCGTGGCCACCGCCGCCGCCATCTCCCGCGAAGGCGACACAGTGCTCCTCTCGCCATGCTGCGCAAGTTTCGACCTCTTCAGCAGCTACGAAGACCGCGGCCGTCAGTTCAAGGAGCAGGTCCGTGCACTCGAATCGAAATAGGCTTCAGCCACCACCTATAATTAATATATATAAGCATCCCGATCACATAACCCTCCAATCTCTCCGTCAGCCAATGGCAGTCCAGAGTCAGACAATACCAGCACACGGCGAACAGCCGGCGGCAAAACCCAAGGCCGTCTCGAAAGCCGACAAACACATCTGGGGCATCTTCATAGCCCTCTGCATCATCTCGACCATCGAGCTCTACAGCGCCTCCTCGCGCGAGGTGGCCGGCTCGTCGATCGGTGTGATGGGACCGATCCTGCGCCACATCGTAATGCTTGCAGGAGGCACATTCGTGGTATGGTTCCTCTCCAGGCGCCACTACTCCGATTTCATTCCCTTCACCCTCGGCTTCGCCCTTGTCAGTGTGGCCATGATGGTCTACGTCATGTTTTTCGGAGAGATCGTCAACGGTGCCCGGCGATCGCTGACCATACTCGGAATAGGCATCTATCCGGCCGAGATGGTCAAACTGTCGGCCGTGCTGCTCATAGCCCTTGTGATGACCTGGAATCCAAACACAAAGAAGGTGGGCGTTACCTCAAACGCAGTAAAATATTCCGGAGTCATAGTGCTGCTGCTGAGCGGACTGCTGATAAAGCAGGGCCTGACCAACACTCTGCTGCTTCTGGCCATCAGCTACTCGATGATGATAGTGGGCGGCGTGAAATTCTCCCACCTCTTTGTGCTGACCATCGCCTACATGGCCCTCGGCGGTCTCTTCGTAGCCTACCTCATGTGGAGCGACTCGCGGTCAAGTGAAATTCCGGCTGACGCAGAGCAGAAAATCGAACTTGTAAGTGCCGACGGGACGGCAGATAAAAGCCCCTCGCGAATAGACACCTGGCTGGCACGCCTGGAGCGTCACAAAGATAAATCGACACCCAAATGGGAAATCCCTGCCGTAGGCAAGAACCGTCAGGAGATCCTCTCTTACATGGCCCAGGCCCACGGCGGCATCCACGGCGTAGGACCCGGCAACTCCCGCGAAGCCTCGCGCCTGCCGCTGGCGTTCTCTGACTATATTTTTGCCATAATAGTCGAGGAACTCGGACTGATAGGCGGCCTCGTGGTGCTTCTTCTCTACCTCTGGCTCTTAGGTCGCGCCTCAGGAATCGCATCGCATTGCAACCGAACCTACCCCGCGCTTGTTGTAATAGGTATGGCGGTGATGATAGCCTTCCAGGCCCTCTTCCACATAGCCATCGTGACAGGCGTCTTTCCCGTCTCCGGCCAGCCGCTGCCACTGCTCTCAAAAGGAGGCACCTCGATCCTCGTGACCGCGATAGCCTTCGGCATTATGCTCTCCATCAGCCGCACAGCCACCCGCCAGGGAGGTAAAAAGCAGGATATCCGCGATGAAATCGAGGCCCTGCCCGAACAGTTCGGCGCCGAAAACCAGATGCAGCTCTGATCTCCCGCAGAACCATTCACAGAATGCTCTAACCCTCAACCATTCACCCCATATCTTTATTTGTGCCTCATGAATGAAGAAAAGACCAAAATAAACCGTGTGCTTATCTCCGGCGGAGGTACCGGAGGCCACATCTTTCCCGCTCTGTCGATTGCCAATGCCGTCAGACGCCGCTTTCCGGAGGCCGAAATTCTCTTTGTAGGCGCTCTCGGCCGCATGGAAATGGAGCGTGTGCCCGCCGCAGGCTACAGGATCGAGGGCCTGCCCGTGGCCGGTTTTGACCGCAAACGTCTCTGGCGCAATTTCGGTGTGCTCATCAAACTCTGGAAGTCACTGCGCAAGGCCCGCCGCATAGTGCGCGACTTCCGTCCCGATATTGCCGTAGGCGTGGGAGGCTATGCAAGCGGCCCTGTGCTCAAGCAGGCCCAGAAACAGGGAGTGCCCACTCTGCTACAGGAGCAGAATTCCTATGCCGGGGTCACCAACAAGCTCTTGGCCAAGAAGGCCAAAGCCATCTGCGTGGCTTATGACGGCATGGACCGCTTCTTCCCCGCCGCCTCTATCACCAAGACCGGCAACCCTGTCAGAACCGATCTTGAAAACTGCACCCTGACCCAGGCCGAAGCCAAACGGCAACTCGGTTTTGATTCCGAAAAGCTACTGGTACTCGCTGTTGGCGGCAGTCTCGGAGCCCGCACAGTCAACCAGGCTATAGCCGCCTCGCTCCCCATGCTCCGCGACAAGGGTGTGAGCCTCATGTGGCAGACCGGACGCTATGGCGCTCCGGAATTTCAGAAACTTGCCGGCGGCTATGACAATGTCAGGGCCACGACGTTCATCTCTGACATGGACGTGGCCTACCGCGCGGCAGATCTGGTGGTGTCACGCGCCGGAGCAGGTACCATCTCCGAACTTCAGAACCTCGGCAAAGCCTGTTTGCTTGTGCCCTCGCCCAATGTGGCCGAAGACCATCAGCGCCACAACGCCGAAGCCCTCTCCACCCGCGGCGCAGCCGTCATGATCCTCGACGCCGAGGCCGTGGCCACCCTGCCCGCCACCCTTGAATCACTCATCACCGACCCGGCAAAGCGCGCAGCCCTCAGCAGCGAGATCAGCAAAATGGCGCTCCGCAACGCCGATGAAAAGATTGTCGACATAATCATCAATACCATAGAAGCAGCAATATGAAATACGATATATCTGAAATCAGCAACATATACTTCGTAGGAGCCGGCGGCATAGGCATGGCCGCTCTCGAACGCTATTTCCTCGCCACCGGAAAGAAGGTGGCCGGCTATGACCGCACTCCGACAGCCCTGACCGACGAACTGCGCGCCGAAGGGGTTGAGATCAGCTTCGATGAAAACGCCGACAGCATACCTGAGGCATTCCGCAACCCGGAGACCACACTCGTGGTCTACACTCCTGCGGTGCCTGAAAGCCTCCCGCAGCTGCGCTATTTCCGCGACAACGGCTTCGAGGTGCTCAAACGCGCCGCAGTGCTCGGACTGATCACCCGCAACAGCCGCTCGCTCTGCTTCGCCGGCACCCACGGCAAGACCACAACCTCGTCAATGGCCGCCCACATCCTGAAAAGCGGCTCGTTCGGCTGCAACGCCTTCCTCGGAGGCGAGATGCTCAACTACGGCACCAATTTCCTGCTGGCGCCGCAGTCGGCCTACAGTGTGATCGAGGCCGACGAGTTTGACCGCTCCTTCCATCACCTGACCCCCACCGTGGCCGTCATCACCGCCACTGACCCTGACCACCTCGACATCTACGGCACCGAGGAGGCCTATCTGGAAAGCTTCGCCCGGTTCACTGAGCTGATCCGCCCTGACGGAGCGCTCATCATCCACGAAAACCTCAAGCTCAAGCCCCGTCCGCAGGAGGGAGTCAGAGTCTACACCTACTCGCGTGACAGCGGCGACTTCCACGCCGGCTATGTGCGCCGCGCCAACGGCACCATCACCTTCGACCTCATCACCCCCCGCGGCATCATCCGCAACATCAATCTCGGAGTGCCAGTGGAGGTCAACATTGAAAACGCCGTGGCCGCCGCAGCTGCCATCTGCCTCACAGATGCCTGGGAGCCTGAGGTGGTGCGCGAGGCCATCAGCAGCTACCGCGGCACCAAGCGCCGTTTCGAGACCCATCTGAAAGAGGACAACGGAGCCGGACGGGTGATCATAGACGACTACGCCCATCACCCCGAAGAGGTGCGCAAGTCAATCGAATCGGTCAAGGCCATCTATCCAGGCCGTAAGCTGACGGTGGCTTTCCAGCCGCATCTCTACAGCCGCACCCGCGATTTCGCTCCTGAATTCGCCGATGCCCTCTCAGGCGCCGATTCCCTGGTGTTGCTTGACATCTATCCCGCCCGCGAAGAGCCGATAGAGGGCGTAAGCTCCGAAATCATCTTCGACAAGGTGCGCTGCGAGGATAAAATCTTAATTAACAAAGAAAAATTGGTGGAAACACTGAAAAACCGTAACTTTGACATCCTCCTGACTTTAGGCGCGGGTGACATCAACACCTTCATCCCCGCCATCATAGAGAATCTCCACTGATCAACGAATTCACTGACCCTGACAGAATCATCACACCACCCCGAAAGAAACCAATGTCGCGCTACCTGACCATAATATTCTCATTGCTGCTTGTGGCCTATCTGGTCATAGCCCTGACCGTAACCGCCACCGAGGCCGATACGGAGCCTTGCCGCGGCATGGAGATCACGATAGCCGGAGCCGACGGCAACCAGCGTTTCGTCACCCCGGCCGAGCTCTCGCGCGAACTCGACTCGCTGCCTGACAAAGCCGCAGGCCTGGCACTGTGCAACATCAACACCCAGCAGATACGCCGCCGGCTGCTTGAGATGGACAAGATAGAGGATGCCGAGGTGGTGCGCTATACCGACGGCTCGATCCGCATCAAGGTCACTCCGATCATACCGGTGGCCAGAGTGTTTGACGACGAAGAATCGTACTACATCAACCGTGCGGGCAAACGGGTGAAAGCCGACGCGCGCTTCCACAAGGATGTGCCCGTGATCGAGGGGCATTTCAACCCGTCAGACACGGTGTTCACACCCGAATCGCTGCTTCCGCTTCTGAACTACATTTCCGGTGACTCTGTCTGGAACTCCTATATCTCGATGATCAAGGTGAAATCACCCACTGACATCATACTCGTCCCGGTGATCTGCGAACATGTGATCAACTTCGGGACACCCTCACATTTCGACGACAAATTCTCACGTCTGAAGAAATTCTATTCAAAAGTGCTCCCGCTGCAGGGCTGGGAAAAATATGACACGATCTCGCTCAAATGGAACGGCCAGTTAGTGGCCACCAAGCGCCGCAAGGCTCCGCAGAAGGTGGAGACAGTGCAGTATGACGACGACGAGAGCGTGGACACCGGCACGATGCTTGCGGGCGATGACGTGGCCCCCGGCCAGACTATTCCCGGCATGAAGGCCCACTCCGAAAAGCCTATTCCGGCCGCAAGGAAGAGTGCTCCGGCCGCCGCGGCGCCAAAGACCGCAGCCGACAACCAACAGACACAGAACAAAATCAACTGAAAACCCAATACATCTCCATGGAAGAAAAATATATAGTGGCTCTCGAAATAGGGAGCTCGAAAATAAAAGGTGCGATAGGCATCGTAGACCCTCAGGGCACATTGAGTGTGAAAGCTGTAGAAGAGGAGAAACTCTATGACGGGGTGCGCTACGGCTGCATACGCAATGTGGTAGAGACGGCAGGCGCCATCCGCAACGTGATAGGGCGTCTGGAGATGCGCGAGCCGGGGCGCAACGTGACCGGTGTCTATGTCTCGGTGGGCGGACGCTCGCTGATGGCCCAGGGCATCGAGATTGAACGCCGATTGCCGCAGGAAATGGAGATCACCAACGACCTGATTGCCGACATGACCGGCGACGCGCTCAACTATCAGCTGCACGAACGCACGATAGTCGACGTGACTCCCAAGGAATTCAGGGTTGACAATTCGCCTACAAACCGCGCGGTCGGCATGTTCGGCTCCCACGTGTCGGCCCGGCTGAATCTGATCAGCTGCCGCACTCAGCTTGTCAGAAACCTCAACCATGTGCTTGACGAGCGTCTGCATCTGCCGGTGCATGACATGTTCGTGCGCCAGATAGCCGAAGCCGATTTCGTGCTCTATCCCGAAGAGAAGCGCCAGGGATGTATGCTGGTTGACTGCGGGGCGGAGACCACCACGGTGTCGATCTACAAGAACGGTGTGCTGCTCTACATGAGCACCATCCCGATGGGTTCGCGCAACATCACACGCGACATTACCGCCATGAACTATCTCGAAGAGCGCGCCGAGGAGCTGAAGATCGACGGCGGAAACGCTCTGAGCTCTACGGAGCCGACTCCGATGCCGTCAAACGGACTGATTGACTACGGCCAGATCAACAACTATGTGGCCGCGCGCGCCGGAGAGATCATTGCCAATATCAACGAACAGATCAAATATGCGGGTCTGACTCCAGACAGGCTCCCTGCGGGCATCATACTGACCGGCCGCGGATCGAAGCTCAACGGTTTTGACCGCCGTCTGGAAAACCTCACCACCCTGAAGGTGCGCTATGGCGGTCCGGTGAACCGTGTGCGCATCCTTGACGGACGCATCAATGCCTCAGACCATGTGGACGTGATCTCGATTCTTGCCGCGGCTGCCAAAGACCGCGAGGTCAAGGAGTGTCTGAGCCGTCCGGAACCGGTTGTGATAGCTTCGGAGCCTCTTTATAACTCGAATGACGAGGTGCGCCAGCAGCCGTCACCGCAGAAACCCGCTTATCAGCAGAACGCTTATCAGCAGAACGCTTATCAGCAAAGCGGATATCAGAAAAACAGTTATCAGCAGCCTCAGCAGTCTCAGCAGCCTCAACCCCAGCCAGCGGCGCCGCAAAGACCGGAATATCAGAACCCCAGGCCGGCTGAACCCGAAAAGCCGGAACCAGCTCCGGCTCCGGAGAAGAAAAGAGGTTTCTCGCTGTGGGGCACGGTGCGCGAACGGCTTGTCAATCTCATGACCGAGCCTGTGGAGGACGATGATATCGACAACGATAACTAAACACATTCTTTATATAACACACTTACAGAGCAATTCACTCCCCTCATTTCTCTCCCCTGAAGCTGTAACAAAAATCTTACTCAAAAAATGGAAGATCAGATCAACAACTATAATCAGGACATCTCTGACACTTCGGCTTTCAAGAGCAACAATGAAGGCTCGGATCTCGCCTGCAACATCATGGCCATCGGTGTGGGCGGCGGCGGCAACAATGCCGTGAATCATATGTATGTCCAGGGCATAAAGAATGTGTCCTTCGTCAATATCAACACTGACCATCAGACGCTGTGTCACTCGCGTGTGCCCCACACTCTGGAGATCGGCGACGGTCTGGGTGCGGGCAACAAGCCTGAGAAGGCCCGCGATTTCGCTGAGGAAAGCGCCGAGGAGATTGCGGATCTGTTTGACGACCAGACCAAGATGGTGTTCATCACTGCCGGTATGGGCGGCGGCACCGGCACCGGTGCGGCTCCCGTGGTGGCCCGTATTGCCAAGGAGCGCGGACTGCTGACCATCGGTATCGTGACCATTCCCTTCCTCTTCGAGGGGCAGAAGAAGATCCGCAAGGCTATAGCCGGTGCCGACGAGATGGCGAAGCATGTGGATGCGCTGCTTGTGATCAACAATGAGCGTCTGGGCGAGATCTACGGTGATCTCGATTTCCTGAATGCGTTCGGCAAGGCTGACGATACGCTGTCAATAGCCGCGCGTTCTATCTCGGAGCTGATCACGTGCAACGGTCTGATCAACCTTGACTTCAATGACGTTGATTCTACTCTGCGCGACGGTGGCGCGGCTATCATCTCGACCGGCTATGGCGAGGGTGAGAACCGTGTGACCAACGCTATCCATAACGCTCTGAATTCTCCGCTTCTGAAGAACCGCGATATCCTGGGCTCGAAGAAGCTGCTTTTCAATCTGTATTTCAACCCGAACGCCGAAGAGAAGTTCCTGATGAGCGAGACCCGCGAGATCACGGATTTCATCGGTGCGATCAACACGGATGTGGATGTGATCTGGGGTGTCGGGTTCGACGAGTCGCTGGGCAATGGCGTGAAAATGACCATCCTTGCGGCGGGCTTCGATGTGACTCTGCGCGAGGAGGAGGAGGAAATCATGGCCGGAGGCGCGGCAAGCGGTTTCGGTTTCTCGATGGGTACTCCGGGTTCGCGCAGCTCTTCTCCGGCGGCTTCAAACAGTGCAAGTGCACCGGCTGTTCCTGCGCCGGCTGCTCCTGTGGCTCCTGCCAAGCCTAAGGAACCGGAGGTTTCTGACGAGCGTCTGGCCGAGGAGTATGGCCTGACCAAGATCAAGGATCTGACGGAGGGGAAGGACCGCTCGTCGACTATCGTGCTGGGGCTGAATCAGCTTGATGACGATGCTGTCTGCGATATTCTGGAGAAGTATCCTACCTATAAGCGTGACCGCAAGATTGTGGAGGATGTGCGCAGCGGTGCTCTCGACGGTGCGTCGGGTCTCCAGGCTTCAGGTCAGGCTTCGGGTTCGGCGGGTCAGACTATCAGTTTCGGTTAATCGGCGTTCACGCGCAATATATAAGCCCCGGCGGCAGTCTTTTTACAGACTGCGGCCGGGGCGTTTTTTTGTCATTGTGCCATTCGGGACCGTAAATCGGTGTCCTGTCGGACACCATGCGTGGGTGGGACTGATAACCCGTGACACCTGCGCGCGTTGCGCTACGGTGTCACGGGCTATGAGTAAATCGATGTCCTGTCGGACATCACCCTCCCGGAATCCCGCAGGGCGTGATGGTAAATCGGTGTCCGTGAGGGTGCGATCCGGCAGGTGTGCGGGGCGGCGGGTGTCCGTGGGGTGCGATCCGGCAGGGTGTGCGGGGTGGCGGGTGTCCGTGAGGACACCGATTTAGTAGTAGCCCCCGACACCGCAGCGCAAAGCGCAAAGGTGTCGGGGGGAATGATGTTTATATAAATATCGTGTCCGTCAGGACACGGATTTACGGTTCCGAAGGGAATATGCCTTGGTGTGGTGGGTAAAATAGTTGTCTGAACCTATCCGGGTGCTGATGCGGCCTATAATGCTGATGCTCGGCAGGGAGTCGATTTATGGTACCGGACGGAGTCGAGGAGGGCGGGGGTGGGGGATTCGAAGTTGGTGATGGGGAGGTTGATGCGTTTGAGCTGTTCGAGCGGTTGGACTGGTGCGGTGACTCCCGTGGGATAGGGTAGGCGTGAGTATTCCCGGAAGTATTGCAGACAGGCATCTTTCCACCACCGGGCGTCGGCGGCCTGGGTGCGCAGGCGTTCGGCTACGTCGGCGTGGAGTTCGGGCCTGATGTAGGGGCGTACTTCCTCCCAGCGGCGACGGTAGTCTTCGGCTGTCGAGACTCCTCGCTCGTAGCGGTAGCAGAGTTCATCCCAGAGCGTATGGCCGGATTTCAGGCGATGGGTCCAGGGCACGTGGTGGAACCAGAGCAGAAATTCTTCAGGGCAGGTGTCAATGTCGTTGAGCTGAGAGCGCAGAGGTTCGGGATATTGCTCTACGGCGTTGCTGCCTGAGGTGGTGCGGTCGAAGCCAAGCCCTTGGCGGTCGGCGCAGTGGTAGTATTTAGGGAGCCAGTCGGGGCGGGCGCCGGGTATGTCACACCAGGGTTCGGGCCCGTAGTGGTGGCCGAAGGCGAAGATGTGGTGCAGTCCGAGGGGCATCATGTAGTCAACCACCGCTTCTCGGCTTGTCAGGAACATGTCGAGCAGGCCGGAGTAGATGCTGTCAGGGATATTGCTGCCTGGTATCAGCAGATTTGCGTCGATCCACTCGCGGGCTATCCGGGCGGGGCTGAGCCGGGGGTCCCAGGCCAGACGTCCGAAGGCATGCCAGTTGGCTCCGGCAAGGGGATTGCCGGTCATGTTGTCGGAGTCGCCGATGTTGGCCACTCCGGCGATGGCTGTGAGCGAGGAGGGTTTTACATATTCGAAAAATTCTGTCCACATCGGGGCCAGGAAGGCCAGATGGTTGGCGTGGCCGAGATATTCCTGGGTCACCTGGAATTCGACCATCTGATCGGTCTGCGGCATGGCGCCGAACAGCGGGGAGTAGGGTTCGCGTGGCTGGAAGTCGATGGGGCCGTTTTTGATCTGTATGATGACGTTTGGATCAAATTTTCCGTCTAGCGGCTGGAATTCCATGTATGCCTGCTTGGCGCGATCGGCGTCGATTGGCGAATAGACAAAGGCGCGCCACATCACTATGCCGCCGTGGGGTTTCAGTGCGCGGGCGAGCATGTTGGCTCCGTCGGCATGGCTGCGCCCGAAGTCCATCGGGCCTGGCTGGCCTTCGGAGTTGGCTTTTACGAGAAATCCGCCGAAGTCGGGAATGAGCGAGTAGATTTCATCGGCTTTGTTTTTCCACCAGTCGGTCACTTCGGCTGCGAGCGGATCAGCCGTGGGCAGAGAGTCGAGCACCATAGGGGAGGCGAAGTTGACCGACAGGTAGACCTTAATTCCGTAGGGGCGGAACACGTCGGCCAGGCGCGCTACTTTCACGAGATAGTCATGGGAGAGGATCTGCGGCGAGGCGTTGACGTTGTTGAGCACGGTGCCGTTGATGCCTATTCGGGCGTTTTCGCGGGCGTAGTCCAGGTAGCGCGGCGATACGGAGTCGGGCAGAGCGTCCCAGTCCCAGAGGGAGTGGCCTGCATAGCCGCGCTCCACGGTGCCGTCAAGGTTGTCCCAGTGGTTGAGCAGGCGCAATGGGAATGCCGGGGCTTCTTCACGTGGAATCTGCATGGAGTCGCGCAGCAGAGAGTAGACACCGTAGAGGGCACCGGCATCATCCGCACTGCTGATGACGAACTTATGGCCTTCGCGTTCGATGCCGAAGGCCTCGGCTTTCATTCCAGGGGTGTGGCGGAACTCTACGGGGCTTCCTTTCCACAGGCGGTCAAGCTCCTGACGGGCGGTTGACGGTTCATGGCGAGAGCATGAGACCAGTGAAAGCAACGCGGCTGCTATGACGATGAGTCTGTTCATTTCAGGGGGCTGGGTTGATAGGTTTGATTCTGTTTGGTCAGTCGCCGGGGCGTGACGTAGCTAAGAAACTGTTTATGAATTCATAAACAGTTTCTTAGAGGGTGTTTCATAACAATAGTTAAAATCTGAGCGAAAGATTTGAGATGGATATGGCTCTGAATTGAAGGAGCATAGCGAGCTATGTGACTGAAATGAAGAGCCATAGCCGCTCAAAGCTTTCGGAGGCGATTGTATTGTCTTTTTGTAAATAGTATATTCCATTTGTGAAAATTTTTAAGTTTCCTGAGCCTTGGTGTCTCTTTTGCTAAATTGTTGAAGCTCGTCAGTCGCATAGCTCGCTATGCTTCTTCCTCCCTTGCAACAATTTATCTAAAAGATACACCACTCAGATTTTAACTCTTGTTATGAAACACCCTCTAAAAATGAAAGGGCCACGCTGCTGTCATCGTCTTTTATGGGCGGTGTCAGTTGCGTGGCTCTTCCGTTTTGTCCGGAGTGTGAGTCTTCGGATGTGTGTGTTCAGTCGCTGTTGATGGAAAGACGTGAGGTTTAAGATGTTGAGTATGAGAATTTGATTGAATATTTATGACGTGGCATTGAGCTTTTGCAGGAATTCATCGCGGTCTATAATTGCCTCTGATGAGCTGATTCGTGTTATCAGTCGTGTCCGTTTGGTGTAAAACGATTTCAGCTTTATTCCAGTGAACATGCACACCGCTCGCGGAGAGAAGCCCGCATAGATCAGGACTATGAACCGGATGTCATCTTCTTTGAGCAGGGTGGCGCATTGACTGCGCAGGCGGCTGGCTATGGAGTCCATACACTCGTCGACCGAGGCCTCGATCTGACGTAGCTTGAGGGGCGTTTTAAGCCGTTCTATCTCTTTTTCGACCTCCTTTATGATGAAGGCGCGGGTCTTTTCCGAATCGCCTTTTTCGAAAAATTCGTTGCAGAGGAAATTGATGGTCTGCCAGCGCTCATGGAAGAGGTTTTCTATGCGCGTGGTAAGGACGGATGACGATGCATGTCCGCGTGCTATCTCGTTGCTCAGATTGGCGAGCGATTCCATCTGCGCTTCGATTTCGGCATTTTTCACTTTCATGCGCAGGCGGTAGTAAGCATAGCCCGCGGCCACAATGACGATAAAGAGCAGTGTGACACAGATGAGTATTGTCTGCAGGCTTGAAGCCCGCGAGTGTTGTTCGGTGGCGCGGTCTGACTGGAAATCGCGTTGGGCACCTACAACGGTCTCGGACGCTGTGGGCTGTCGGCCATAGAGCCGTTGTTCGCAAAGGCTGTCGGTGTAGCTTTTCCAAAGTTCCGGCTCTCCGGCGTTTCTGTAACATTCGGCTGTGGCCCAGTCGATCAGCTTGTATTCCGATTCGGTTCTCGCTATCGCGCGAGCACTGTCGAGATAGAGGCCGTAGTCTGCCGGCTCTGTCTCGATCTCGGCGGCTATTTCGGGCATGGCGTGGCGATAGCGTTCGGCCTTGGCTTTCATCGTGCTTTTGCTGATGGCGAGATAGGCATAGTCTGCGGCTGTAGGAGTGAAGAAACGGCGGTACTGTTTCAGTTTGCGGCTGTCGAATTCCCGGAGACCGTCGAGCCTTGCAGTGATGCGCATTGATGCCCGCAGGCAGTTGGCTGTCAGAGCCGAATCGCTGCCGGCTATTGACCGGATGCTGTCCAGCAGAAACATTCCGAGGCGCAGGCTGTCGTTGTTGGCGTGGGCTATTGCCACATCCAACATGGCATAGCGGTGTGCCCTGACGCTGTCGGCTTGTAGATAGTGGTCTGCTGCATTGAGCCGATGTTCCACCACTTCATGTCCTCCGTAAGTCGCGGCTATTATGTCGGCAAGCAGGTCTTCGGCCTGCCCGCAAAGATAGTGGTCGCCATCTTCGCGGGCAAGTTCCAGAAGCTGCATCGCAGGCGTGACCGCCGCGCTGTATTCCCCTGTGCGGTAGAGCGAGTCGGCAGACTCTAAAAGTTCCTGCGTTTCACCACCAAGCCTATCAGAACATCCTACAAGGATGACCATTGTTAATAGACTCAGTAGTTTATGGAATAGCAACATAAATATGGGAAATGCAAATTGATATGCGTTTTATAAGTGGACACCTGTTTGTCTAAATGACAAAGTACAAAAAGCGCCTAAGCAAGTAAGTTTGTAAATAAAAGAATGATCCCATTTCGAGGGACATGCAGATGTATATATTTCACCTCCTTTTAAAAATTCATGAGGTCCAAACTCAATGTTAAATCTTTCGGAACGATACTCAACGGGAGAGAGTGATTCGATAAAAACAAGGGCAGGATAAGCTGAAAAATCTTTTCTTGTTTTTTCAACTTCAAATGTGTTGACAAGAAATATGGTATGAAATTCTTTGTCATGTGCAATTATCCTGACGCTGTCAGCTTTTCCATAGTCAGACTCTAAAACTCCGACTAAATAGTCATCCCGTATAGCCCCACGGGAAACATTGGATTTTGTATTGGCGGTTGGACAATAATATTTTCGTCTTTTTGCTTCCTGTACATATTCCTTAATGTTGATTATATCTTTGCTGTTTTTTGTTAATTGATTGAGCGAGTTTAAATAGTTTTCGGCATAACGATAGTGATGAGAAGGTACTCCTAATTTTAAAGCTTCTTCTTCTGTAATATTTATTCGCTGCTCAGAGCCTTGGATGGAGATATGTTCAGCAATAATGAAACTTGAGATTCGGGATTGCTTAGCTTCTGGTGACAAGTTCTTTACAACATCTATCGGAAGGCATAGATATTCCGCTTCTTCAATCAGTGTTGAATTAATACTATCATTAGGTTCTGTCGTAAAGCAATTGTCTTGGTCGCAAGCGCAAAAACAACCGATAGAAAATATGATGATTGAGAGATAATATAATATTGATTTCATAATAAATATGGATAAAAATAAAAAATGCAAAGTGCCAAATGGAGTTTATTTAGTCTATTTACGATCTCTGAGAGCGAGTGCATCAGGTCGTTCTAAATGATTTTTAGTCAGATATTTGTAATATTCATGTGTGCCGTTGCGTGCCTGTTCAAAATTTTGTATAAAATTATCATGGTGATATGTGATATTTGTATTTTGGGCTTTAGCCACTGCTTTACAGCTATCAACCTCATGGTTGCACCAGGTATAGACTTCTATTATTTTGTCATATTCTTCGGCGGTAAATCCTTTCGCTATAGCTTGGTCGCGTGTCAGCCGGAAAATAAGATGGTCTCCTTCCACATAGCTGTGTTTCCATTTTAGAAGTGATTTTTCCATGATTTCACGGCCTTCGGGGGTTGATGCTAATTCGTGAAGCCTCTTTTGGTTGATTTCTGCAATTTGAGCGCGGCGTTTTTCCCAGTTTCTTTCAAATTCATCGGCTATGCGCGCTCTGTCGTTCGCTTCGATTGATTCCCGGATTTCGTTGGCCTGATCGTTTTCTTCCGATTGTGTGCAGGATGCCATTCCCGCCGAGAGCAGCAGGGAGAGGATGAGGTGGGTGAGTGTCGCTTTCATGTGATAATGTTTTTGGAGAGGTTAGACATGTGGCGGAATTCGGTCTGCAGCCTCGATCCCGACAATGCAAAGATACGACACGAATTGTGGTTTATGCAAATTTCGAGGGGGTCTGAATATTCTTCAGCCTGTTTTGTCGGGCGTTGAAAATCAGTGCGTTAGTCTGCGTTTTGTCGACGCGATTTTCTTCACCTCTCCGAAAGGGCTTTTTTCGCCCCGGAATCGGGAAGGAAAAAGCAGTCGGTCGGGCCTAATTTCTTTTTGATTTCTGATAGGGATAGGTGGCCTGGCGAGGGAATAGGCGCTGGAGCAGATCGGGACGCCGCAGGCGCTGAAGAGAGCGGATGAGGTCTGGCCGGTAGGCGCGGTCATACCAGAAGAAATATTTTCGCTGTGCCTGCTTTTGCTCAGGGCTGACGGCTGTGAATACTCTTTCGCCTGTGTAAGGATGGTAGCCGGTATAGTAGATCTCGGTCGAGAGGGTCATCGGGGTAGGGGTGAAGTCCTGAATCTGTTCGAGATGCAGATTGAGTTCTTTGGTCTCGGCGGCAAGCTCGGCCATGTCGACTTCGCGGCATCCGGGATGGGAGGATATGAAGTAGGGGATCAGCTGCTGTCGGAGCCCGTGGCGCGAGTTTACGCGGTCAAAGAAGCGGCTGAATTCATGATAGAGCTGGAAAGAGGGCTTGCGCATAAGGTTGAGCACAGTGTCGGAGGTGTGTTCCGGCGCCACTTTCAGACGTCCGGAGACGTGGCGGGTGATCAGCTCTTCATTATATGTGCGGTTTGTCTCGTCTATGCGGCGGTCGCCAGTGTGGTGCATGGAAAGATCATAGCGCACACCGCTGCCGATGAATGATTTCTTTATGCCCGGCAAACTGTCTATGGCATGGTAGAGGTCGAGCAGCGGCCCGTGGTCGGTGTTGAGGTTCGGGCAGACTTTGGGGTGCAGACACGAGGGCTTCAGACACTTGGCGCAGATGCTTTTGTCTTTGCCACCGAGGCCATACATGTTGGCGCTCGGACCGCCGATGTCGCTCAGATAGCCTTTGAAGTCGGGCATACGGGTGACTTCGCGGGCTTCGCGGAGCACAGACTCCTTGCTTCGTGAGGCTATGAACTTGCCCTGATGGGCTGAGATGGTGCAGAACGAACATCCGCCGAAACATCCGCGGTGGATGTTGACCGAATGGCGTATCATCTCATAGGCCGGAATGCGCTTGTCCTTGTAGCGCGGGTGGGGCAGGCGGGTGTAGGGGAGGTCAAACGATGCGTCGATCTCTCCGGTGGTCATTGGCGGATACATCGGGTTGACTTTTACCCAGAAGCCGCCGTCGTGGCGCTGCCAGAGCACACGTCCGTTCATCGAATTGCTCTGCTGCTCGATGTGGCGGAAGTTTTCGGCCTGCAGGCGCTTGTCGCGCAGGCAGTCGGCAAAGGAGTGGAGTATTATGTCATCATCGCCTGCCCGGAAATCGGCATCGGGGATGCGGACCACTGTCTGCGGCAGATCGCGGAGCGAGTCCACGCTCTCTCCGGCTTCCAGACGGCGGGCTATCTCTATGACTGACTTTTCGCCCATGCCATAGTTTATGAGATCGGCCTTGCAGTCGTCGAGCAGCGACGGGCGCAGGCGGTCTTCCCAGTAGTCATAGTGTGAAAGCCGGCGCATCGACGCCTCGATGCCTCCGGCTATTATGGGGGTGTCGGGGAAGAGGTCGCGGAGGATTGCCGAGTAGACTATGGTGGGATAGTCGGGGCGGGCACCGTGGCGTCCGCCGGGGGTATATGCGTCATCGCTGCGTCTGCGGCGGGCGGCGGTGTAGTGGTTGACCATCGAGTCCATTGCTCCGGCCGATACACCGAAGAATAGACGCGGGGCGCCGAATTTGCGGAAGTCGCGCAGATCGTCCTGCCAGTTTGGCTGGGGGACAAGCGCCACATTGTAGCCGGCGGCCTGGAGCGTGCGCCCAATGACGGCTGCCCCGAAAGAAGGGTGGTCTACGTAGGCATCGCCTGAGAAGATGACCACATCGACGTGGTTCCAGCCGAGTGCCTTCATTTCCTTGACCGAGGTGGGCAGATAGCGGTCGGCGGAGGGATATATCATTCGCTGCTGTGAAGCAGCTGCGGTTTTTATGTTTTTTTTCTGTTCGTTCATTTTGATTCTTCCTTCTGCGGTTCAGCTGACATTTTTGCAAGGCGCTCCTCCATAGCGAGGACCTCGTCGCGCAGGCGGGCGGCATCGATGAAGTCCATGCGTCTGGCAGCCTCGACCATTTCGAGGCGCTTGGTGGTGATGAGCTTCTGCAGCGCATCGGCGTTGAGGTAGGGGATTACCGGATCGGCAGCGAGATTGACCTTTGTGCTGTATTCCTCGGCATAGGGTATGGATTTTGCCCGTCCGGTCTTTGATGTGCTTTCCCGGCGTGACGGCTGCTTGCCGCGGCTGCTGTCAGCTGTTTCGTCGGCATCGGCTTCAAGGCCGATGATCGAGTTGCGGGCTTTGATGATGGCCTGCGGGGTTATGCCGTGCTCTTCATTGTAGGCAAGCTGCATTGCGCGGCGGCGCGACGTCTCGTCGATGGTCTGCTGCATGGAGTCGGTAATCTTGTCGGCATACATTATGACAGTGCCGTTGAGGTTTCGGGCCGCACGTCCGACAGTCTGCGTCAGAGATCTGTGGCTGCGCAGGAAGCCTTCCTTGTCGGCATCGAGTATGGCCACAAGCGATACTTCCGGCAGGTCGAGGCCTTCGCGGAGGAGGTTCACGCCGACAAGCACATCGAATTCGCCAGCCCGCAGCCCGTCGAGAATCCTGATGCGGTCAAGGGTGTCGACATCGCTGTGGATGTAGGCTGTCTTTATGCGGATCTTTGTCAGATAGTCGTTCAGCTCCTCGGCCATGCGCTTGGTCAGGGTGGTGACCAGCACTCTCTCGTCACGCTCGATGCGCAGATTTATCTCATGGAGAAGGTCGTCGATCTGGTTGAGTGACGGGCGCACTTCTATCACGGGGTCGAGCAGACCGGTGGGGCGGATGATTTGTTCCACTACCACGCCTTCGCATTTCTCCAGCTCATAGTCGGCCGGAGTTGCGCTGACGTAGAGCACCTGAGGAGTCAGGCGTTCGAATTCCTCGAATTTTAGCGGACGGTTGTCAAGCGCCGCAGGCAGACGGAAGCCATATTCCACAAGATTCATCTTGCGCGAGAGGTCGCCGCCATACATCGCGCGGCATTGCGGCAGAGTGACGTGGCTCTCGTCAATGATGGTCAGGAAGTCCTGGGGGAAATAGTCGAGGAGACAGAAGGGACGCATGCCCGGCTGACGGCCGTCGAAGTAGCGGCTGTAGTTTTCGATTCCTGAACAGTGGCCCACTTCGCGCAGCATCTCGACGTCGTAGGTGACACGTTCCATCAGACGTTTGGCTTCAAGTTCCTTGGCCTCGCGCATGAAGTAGTTGTATTGCTCGCCGAGGTCAAGTTCGATCTGACCTATTGCCGAGCCCATGCGTTCGGGCGATGTGACAAAGAGATTGGCGGGGTAGATCTGGAATATGTCGTGAGTGCCGAGCGAGACATTGTCAGACGGGTGGAGGGTCTTGATCGACTCGATCTCATCGCCCCAGAAGGTGACGCGCACAATAATTTCTTCATAAGCGAGCCGAATGTCAACGGTGTCGCCTTTGACACGGAATGTGCCACGCGACAGTTCCAGCTCGTTGCGCGAGTAGAGCGAATTGACGAGCGACCGCAGGAATTTGTTGCGTGTGATTTTCTGTCCGACTTTCACAGTCACCACATTGCTGTCGAAGTCTTCGGGGTTGCCCATGCCGTAGAGGCATGACACTGAAGAGACCACAACCACGTCCTTGCGCCCTGACAGGAGTGCCGAGACGGTCGACAGTCGCAGTTTTTCGATCTCGTCGTTGATCATGAGATCTTTTTCTATGTATTTGTCGACAGTGGGTATATAGGCCTCCGGCTGATAGTAATCGTAGTAGGAGACAAAATACTGCACCGAGTTGTTCGGGAAGAATCCTTTGAACTCGCTGTAAAGCTGTGCGGCGAGAGTCTTGTTGTGGCTGAGGATGAGGGTCGGCTTTCCAACCTGCTCGATGACGTTGGCCATCGTGAATGTTTTGCCTGAGCCTGTGACACCGAGAAGCGTCTGGGCTTTCTCACCCGCCCTGATGCCTGCCACGAGCTGTTCGATTGCTTGCGGCTGGTCGCCCGTGGGCTGATATTGTGATGTAAGCTGGAAATCCATGATAAAGGGAATTTTTCGTAACTTACAAAATTACGAAAAATTCCCTTTATATGCAATAAGCTGCCTGTTTTCGGCCCGGATCAGATTACTCCGTAGGTCGAGAGCAGGATTGTCATGTGGTCGCGGAGCTTGCGGGCTTCGGCGGCGGCGGCATCAGCGAAATCTGTGCCTGAAGAGGCATAGATGATGCCGCGCGAAGAGTTGACGAGCAGTCCGCATTCGGGTGTCATGCCCCATTTTGCCACTTCTTCAAGGCTGCCGCCCTGGGCGCCTACGCCGGGAACGAGCAGGAAGCTCTGGGGTGCTACACGGCGCACTTCGGCAAACATTGCGCCCTGAGTTGCACCGACCACGAACATGAGATTCTCAGTGGTACCCCATTTCTGGGCGGTCTCCAGAACGTGTTCGAAGAGGCGTGTGCCTGTCATGTCGGTCAGGAACTGGAAGTCGCGGCTGCCGGGGTTGGAGGTCAGGGCAAGGAGGATCACCCACTTGCCTTCGTAGTCCATGAATGGCTTCACGCTGTCAAATCCCATGTAGGGAGCCACCGTGATGGCATCTACACCCATGTTCTCGAAAAATGCGCGGGCATAGAGCGAGGAGGTGTTGCCGATGTCACCGCGCTTGGCGTCGGCGATGATGAAGTGGTCCGGATAATTGGTGCGCAGGTAGTTGACGGTGCGTTCCAGGGTCTGCCAGCCTTCTGTGCCACGGCTTTCATAGAAAGCGGTATTGGGCTTGTAGGCTACGCAGTAGGGGGCGGTAGCGTCAATAATGGCCTTGTTGAAGGCGAACATCGGGTCTTCCTCCGTCAGAAGATGCTCCGGGATTTTCTTGATGTCAGTGTCGAGTCCAACGCAGAGAAAGGTGCCCTTCTTGCGGATTTGTTCGATGATTTGCTGTCTGTTCATATTTTTGATAGCTTGTTTTGTTTGCGGTTAGAGTTCGGCAGCCTTGAGTTTTTCGGCGTTTTCGGCTATGGTCAGCTGGTCGATCACATCCTGGATCTCCCCGTCCATGAAAGCCTGCAGGTTATAGATGGTGTAGTTGATACGGTGGTCGGTGATGCGTCCCTGCGGGTAGTTGTAGGTGCGGATTTTGGCCGATCGGTCGCCGGTCGAGACGAGGGTTTTGCGCCGTGAGGCTATGTCGTCAATGTATTTCTGGTGCTCTTTGTCGTAGATGAATGTGCGCAGGCGGCTGAGTGCGCGCTCCTTGTTCTTGGGCTGGTCGCGGGTTTCGGTACATTCGATCAGAATCTCTTCGCTCTCGCCGGTATTTGGGTTGCGCCACATGTAGCGCAGGCGCACACCTGATTCGACCTTGTTGACGTTCTGTCCGCCTGCTCCGCCCGAACGGAAGGTGTCCCATTTGATCTCGCCCTCGTTGATTTCCACATCGAAGGCCTCTGCTTCGGGTAGCACAGCTACAGTGGCGGCCGATGTGTGGACACGTCCCTGGGTCTCGGTTGCCGGAACTCGCTGCACACGGTGCACACCGCTCTCGTATTTCAGTGTGCCGTAAACGTTGTCGCCTGTGACTGCAACCACAATCTCCTTGAATCCTCCGGCAGCCCCTTCGCTGAAACTGGTGACAGCCACATTCCAGCCTTTTGACTCGCAGTATTTGACATACATCTTGTAAAGATCACCGGCAAAGATGGCGGCTTCGTCGCCTCCGGTGCCGCCGCGGATTTCGAGAATGGCATTCTTGCCGTCCTCCGGATCGGCCGGAATCAGCAGCAGTTTTATTTCTTCCTCAATGGCCGGTATGGCCTCGGTGGCTTCGTCAAGCTCCTCTTTGGCCATGTCGCGGAGCTCAGGGTCATTTTCAGACGCAAGCACCTCGCGGGCTTCGTCGATGTTGCCTAAAAGCGCGCGGTAACGGCGTGTCACAGCCGTGAGTTTTTCAAGATCCTTATACTCTTTGGTCAGGCGGACATAGCGTTTCATGTCCTGGATCACAGCGGGGTCTGTGATCAGAGTTCCCACTTCCTCGAAGCGGGCCTCGATGCCGTCCAGCCGGGTCAAAAGGGAATTTTCAGCCATATATCAAATGCTTTTGACTGCAAAGGTACGAAAAAATGCCGAAAAGCCCGCAGCGAAACAAATCGTGAAACAAATCGATACGATCTATTTTATTTTATTGCAAAACTGTGGTGGAGAATTGGAAATTTGATTATCTTTGTCATTTGAATAAAAACTAATCCTAATTTTGAGCAAAGCCGATGGCTGACGATCCGTTTGTCTGGATGTGGTCACCGGCGGAAACCATTCAACCACACATTATTATAATGAAAGTATTAAAATTCGGCGGGACATCCGTAGGTTCCGCGAACAGTATTCTTAATCTGAAGAATATTGTTGAAAGTCAGGATTTCCCGGTTGTTGTAGTAGTGAGCGCCCTTGGAGGTGTCACAGATCTTCTCATCAAGACGGCAAGAACAGCGTCAGAAGGCAATGAGGCCTATAAGGATATGTTTCAGGCCATAGTCCGCCGTCATCATGACATGATCAATGATGTGATAACAGACGGACGGGAGGATCTTCTTCTGGAAACAGATGCGTTGCTTGCAGAGCTTTCATCGATATATCATGGGGTGTATCTCATCCGTGATCTCAGCCCCAAGACTCAGGCTACCATAGTCAGCTATGGCGAGCGGCTGAGCAGCCGTATTGTGGCACGCCTGATCACAGACGCAGAGCTGCACGATTCACGGACTTTTATAAAGACAGAGCGCAAGCATGGCCGTTCGCTGCTTGACAGTGAGCTGACACGCAGACTTGTGGTTGAGGAATTCGGACCGAAAACGCTTTGCGGGAAAATACACATAGTGCCGGGTTTCATCAGTTCGGATCGCGATTCAGGCGAAGTGACAAATCTCGGTCGAGGCGGCAGTGATTACACGGCTTCGATCATAGCGGCGGCGCTTGGTGCGGAAGCTCTTGAGATATGGACCGACGTTGACGGATTCATGACCGCAGACCCGCGTGTCATTCCGACGGCCTACACAATCAACGCGCTCAGCTATGTCGAGGCTATGGAACTTTGCAACTTCGGCGCGAAGGTGATCTATCCGCCTACCATATATCCGGTTTGTGTCAACAATATTCCCATCTATGTAAAGAACACGTTCAATCCGCTGCTTCCGGGCACCGTTATCCGCAATGAGATAGAGGATGACCGCAAGCCGATCAAGGGTATATCAAGCATCAGCGGCACCTCGCTCATAACCGTGACAGGTCTGTCGATGGTCGGTGTGATCGGTGTGAACCGCCGCATCTTCACAGCTCTGGCCGACAATGGCATCTCAGTCTTCATGGTCAGCCAGGCTTCATCTGAAAACTCGACTTCGATCGGTGTGCGTGACGAGGATGCCGCTGCCGCCGTAGAGGTTCTTGATAATGAGTTTGCCAAGGAGATCGAAGAGGGGGCCATGTTCCCTATGCACGTTGAAAGCGGTCTGGCTACAGTGGCGATTGTGGGTGAGAACATGAAGCATACTCCAGGTATAGCCGGCAAGCTGTTCGGCACTCTGGGTCGCAGCGGCATCAGCGTAATTGCCTGCGCACAGGGCGCCAGCGAGACAAACATCTCGTTTGTGGTTCATGGAGACTATCTGCGCAAGTCGCTCAACGTGATTCATGACTCATTCTTCCTGAGTGAATACAAGGAACTCAACCTCTTTATATGCGGTGTCGGCACTGTAGGCGGTATGCTGATAGAGCAGATCCGCAGCCAGCAGGAAAAACTTATGCAGACCCACCGTCTGAAACTCAATGTGGTCGGAATCGCCTCAAGTCATAAGGCTGTGTTCAGCCGCGCAGGCATTGATCTGGCAACCTATAGAGAACAGCTTGACGCAAGTCCCGAAAGTTCGTCCGAACGTCTGCGCGACGGAGTTGTGGGTATGAATATCTTCAACAGCGTCTTCGTAGACTGCACCGCAAGCAAGGAGGTGGCCGAACTTTATCAGACATTCCTTGACAACAACATCTCGGTTGTCGCGGCCAACAAGGTTGCGGCATCGAGCAGTTATGAGACTTACCGCAGGCTGAAATCCACAGCTCTTCAGCGCGGTGTGAAATATCTTTTCGAAACGAACGTTGGAGCGGGTTTGCCTATTATCGGTACCATCAACGACCTCGTTTCGTCAGGCGACCGCATTCTGAAAATCGAGGCAGTGCTGAGCGGAACACTCAACTTTATCTTCAATGCCATTTCAGATAAGGTTTCTTTCTCCGAAACAGTGCGTCTGGCCAAAGAACTCGGCTACAGCGAGCCTGATCCGCGTATAGATCTCAGCGGTCAGGACGTGGTGCGCAAGCTGGTGATCCTTACCCGTGAAGCCGGCTACAAGGCTGAGCAGGACGAAGTGGAAAAGCACCTTTTTGTGCCTGACGAGATGTTCATTGGATCGCTTGAAGACTTCTGGAAGAAACTGCCTGAGCTTGATGCCGATTTCGAGGCGCGCCGTCAGGTGCTCGCGGCTGAAGGCAAGCGCTGGAGGTTTGTGGCGAAGATGGAAAACGGAGAGATGAGCGTAGGCCTGCAAGCCGTTGACAGCAGACATCCGTTCTACGGTCTTGAAGGTTCCAACAATATAGTTCTGCTCACCACCGAGCGCTATCATGAATATCCGATGCTCATCCAGGGTTACGGAGCCGGAGCCGAGGTGACAGCGGCAGGCGTGTTTGCCAACATAATGTCAACCGCCAACAACTGATTTCTCATCCTCTCCCTATGAAGCATCTTATCATACTCGGTGACGGGATGTCAGACCATCCCATCGCCCGGTTTGGTGGAAAAACACCTCTCCAACAGGCTTCGACTCCCAATCTTGACCGTCTGGCCCATGAAGGCCGTTGTGGACGGCTTGTGACCATTCCTGACGGCTTTGCTCCAGGCAGCGAAGTGGCGAACACCGCCATCCTCGGCTACGATCTTAATGAAGTCTATGAAGGGCGCGGGCCTCTCGAAGCCGCGAGCATAGGCTATGAAATGGAACCCGGTGACATGGCTATGCGGTGCAATATCGTCAGTCTCGGCCGGGGCGGAGAAATCTGCGCTCATCATGGCGGACATCTGACCACCGAAGAGGGCGCGGAACTCATATGCTATCTTGACCGGCATCTCGGCAGTGAGCGGGTGAAGTTTATCCCCGGCATACAGTATCGTCATCTCCTTATTATAAAAGGTGGCAACAAGAATATCGAATGTGCGCCTCCGCATGATCATCCGGGAGAACAGTGGCGCGAACTGCTGGTCAGTCCGGTGGCAGAAAGCGGTGAAACCAATGTTGAGAACAGCCGCATGACCGCTGAGGAGACTGCCGCTCTTCTCAACGATCTGATACTGCGGTCGCAGGAACTTCTTGCAGACCATCCGCTCAATCAGCGCCACCGCGAGCAGGGCCGTCTGGAAGCCAATTCCATATGGCCCTGGAGTCCGGGCTACAGGCCGAATATGCTGACTCTTCAGCAGATGTATCCTCAGATCCGGACAGGAGCTGTCATCACGGCGGTCGACCTCATCCGTGGCATCGGGCATTATGCCGGACTCAGGAGCATAGTGGTCGAGGGAGCCACAGGCCTTGCCGACACCAATTATGAAGGGAAGACCGCAGCTGCCCTTGAGGCCCTGCGCAGCGATGATTTTGTGTTTCTTCACCTCGAAGCAACCGATGAAGCAGGCCATGACGGCGATGTGGATCTTAAAGTGAAAGCTATAGAATATCTTGACAGCCGGGTTGTCGGCCCGATCATGCAGGGACTTGCATCATGGAATGAGCAGGTCTGCATAGCCTTGCTCCCGGACCATGCGACGCCCGTCGAAAAACGCATTCACATGGCAGAGCCTGTGCCGTTTGTAATCCATACGCCCGGAGCCGAGCCTGACAGCGTCGACCGTTACGATGAAGAAAGCTGCGCGTCAGGCTGCTATGGCCTTTTGCGGCTCAGTGAATTTATGGACCGATTCATGAACCCAGAAAATCAATAATTGCAAATGAAATATTATAGTACTAACCGGGCTACGCCCGTAGTGGATCTGGAAGAAGCAGTGGTCAAGGGACTGGCCGCAGACCGCGGACTTTTCATGCCTGAGACCATCAGACCCCTTCCAAAAGAATTTTTTGACACGATTGACCGGCTCTCGTTTCATGAGATAGCCTGCCGTGTGGCCGAAGCGTTTTTCGGTGAAGACATTCCTAAGGAGGACCTCGACCGTATTGTCTGTGACACCCTGGCTTTTGACTGCCCGGTAGCCGAAGTGGAGGACCGCATCTACAGTCTCGAACTTTTCCACGGCCCCACACTCGCATTCAAAGATGTCGGCGCCCGTTTCATGGCGCGTCTGCTCAGATATTTCATAGGCAAGCGCGGAGCCGAACGCACGGTCAACGTGCTTGTGGCCACAAGCGGTGACACCGGATCGGCCGTGGCCAACGGCTTTCTCGGCGTAGACGGCATCCATGTCTATGTGCTTTACCCCAAAGGGAAAGTCAGCCCGATTCAGGAATGCCAGTTTACAACCCTCGGCCGCAATGTCACGGCAGTCGAGGTCGACGGTGTGTTTGACGACTGCCAGCGTCTTGTCAAAAGCGCCTTCATGGACAGCGAACTTTGTGAGAAGATGACACTGACCTCAGCCAACTCGATCAATGTGGCCCGATTCCTGCCGCAGGCATTCTATTATTTCAATGCCTACGCCCGTATGAAGGCTCTCGGAAAGGCATCGGAGCTCGTGATCAGTGTGCCGAGCGGCAATTTCGGCAATATAACCGCCGGACTTTTCGCTCACCGGATGGGGCTTCCGGTCAAACGCTTCATTGCCGCAAACAATTCCAACGATATATTCTATAACTATCTGCTCACTGGCACATACTCGCCGAAGGCAAGTGTGCAGACCATTGCAAACGCGATGGACGTAGGCGATCCGAGCAACTTTGCCCGCATCCTGGATCTGTATGACAACTCTCATGAGCGGATTTCATCGCTGATCAGCGGATTCGCATATCCTGACAGCCGTATCCGCCTGACCATGCACGACTGCTATGCCGCTACCGGCTATCTGCTTGATCCGCATGGAGCCTGCGGCTATCAGGCGCTGAAAGACGGCCTGCAGCCCGGCGAGACAGGCATATTCCTCGAAACAGCCCATCCGGCCAAATTCAAGGAAACTGTAGACGCGGCCGTCGAAGCTCCCGTAGCCATTCCTGACCGCCTTGCCGCATTCATGAACGGCGAGAAGCAGTCAGTGGACATGAACGCCGACTTCTCTGACTTCAAGGACTTTCTGATGCGACAATGAAGGTATGTTTGGCAGATATGCTATAAAACCTTAAATTTGCATTTGATAGTAAAACAGAAAACAAACCACAATAACAATATCAATCATTATGGCAACCTGGTACGTTTATCAGAATAATGTCCAGACAGGCCCTGTGAGCGAAGATCAGCTTTCAGGCATGGGACTTACGCCGGCCACTCTGGTATGGCGCGAAGGTATGGAGCAATGGCAGCCGGCCGGGCAGGTGCCCGAACTGTCATTCCTGTTTGAAGCTCCTGCAGGTGAAGGATCATCCTTCACAACCACGCCCCCTCCCTCGCCCGGAGCAGAGGCTTATGCCGGAACCAGACAGTATCAGAACGCACCCGGCGGAGCGCAATATCAGGGCGCGCAAGGCGGTCAGCAATATCAGAATGCCCCCGGCGCAGCCTATCCACCCGCAGGTGCTTACATACCCGCCTCCGGCAAGGACAAGACCACAGCCGGAATCCTGGCCATACTCCTTGGTTTCTTCGGTGCGCAGTATTTCTATCTCGGCAAAATCGGAGCCGCGATACTGACTATCGTGCTCTCATTCGTCACCTGTGGTATCTGGAATCTGCTGACATTCGCACAGGGCATTGTCATGCTCACAATGTCTCAGGAACAGTTTGACCGGAAATACGTCTATACCAACAGCACCTTCCCCTTGTTCTGAAAGAGGCCTGCGGTCCACTCTTCGGGCTGCAGACATGTTTAAAAACATAAAATTGTCAAAAACAGACATATGTCATTGCAAATAGCGCCTCCACGGGCGCTGTTTCTGCTTATTTTTCTTTCTATTTTTTTGCTTTTAGGAAGTTTCCAATTATCTTTGCACGAAGATTGTTAACCTCTCAGGTTGCTTTCTAAGAGGTTGTTTAAAAACAACCTCTAAACCCTGAACAGTATATTTAATACCATAATCATGGCAGAAAAGAAAGAAAAATTGTTTGAACAGTTTCCTCCCGTGAGCACCGCAGAGTGGAAAGCCAAGGTGGAAGCTGACCTTAAGGGCGCACCGTTTGACAAGAAACTCGTGTGGCGCACCAACGAAGGCTTCAATGTTCAGCCGATGTATCGTCTGGAGGACATCGAAGATCTCAAGACCACCAATTCGCTTCCCGGTGAATTTCCCTATGTGCGAGGAACACGCACTGACAATGACTGGCTCACCCGCCAGGAAATCATCGCCGAGACTCCCGCCGAAGCAAATGAAAAAGCACTTGATGTCCTGACCAAAGGTGTCACTTCACTCGGTTTCCATGTTGACGAACCGACTGCCGAAACACTTCAGATCCTTCTCAAAGGCATAGATCTCGGCAAGGTAGAGGTAAACTTCACCTGCTGCATCAAAAAGGCTCTTCCTCTGGCAAAGGCACTTGTCGAATATATCAAAGCCAACGGCTGTGCCGAAACATTCAAAGGCTCGATTGATTTCAATCCTTTCCGCAAACCCCTGCGCAAGGGTGTGGCATTCGAGGCTTCGGTTCTCGCTTCAATGTCATGCGAACTGCTTGACGCAGTCAGGGAAGTAGCCGGTCTCCGTGTACTCTCTGTTGACAGCGACATGCTTTCCAATGCCGGAGCTTACATTTTCCAGGAACTCGGCTATGCTCTTTCATGGGGCGCGCAGTGGCTGACACTCCTGACCGAGGCAGGCCGCAGCGCCGATGAAGTGGCGGCCCGCATCAAGTTCAACATGGGCATCTCGTCGAACTTCTTCATGGAACTCGCGAAGTTCCGCGCTGCCCGTATGCTCTGGGCCCAGATTGTCAAGCAGTATGGCGCGTCAGACGAAGCCGCAAAGATGATGGCCCACGCCTCTACCTCACGCTTCAATCAGACTCTTTACGATGCACACGTCAACCTGCTCCGTTCTCAGACCGAGGCCATGTCAGCAGCTCTTGCCGGTGTTGACTCCATCACATCGCTTCCCTTCGATCTTCCCTATAAGACACCCGATGAATTCTCTGAACGAATTGCCCGCAACCAGCAGTTCCTTCTGAAAGAAGAAAGCCATCTTGACAAGGTGATCGACCCTGCCGGCGGCAGCTACTATGTGGAGACCCTCACTGTCTCAATCGCGAAAGAAGCCTGGAAACTCTTCCTTGAAGTAGAAGACAAGGGCGGCTTCCTTGCCTGCTGCAACAATGACGAGGTTCAGAAAGTGATCCGTGAAAGCGCCGAAAAGCGTCACACCGACGTGGCCCGCCGCAAAGAGATACTTCTCGGAACCAACCAGTATCCCAATATCAACGAAATGGCTGCCGACAAGATCGTGGATCTCAAAGGCTCGCTTGCCTGCGCCTGTGGCGGTCAGGGCGACGGATGCGAAACTCCCGCCGGACTCCCCACCAAGCGCGCCGCAAGTGACTTTGAATCACTCCGTCTTGCCACAGAAGCCGCTTCAAACCGTCCGAAAGTGTTCATGCTGACCATCGGAAATCTTGCCATGCGTCTTGCCCGCGCGCAGTTCTCCACCAACTTCTTCGGCTGTGCAGGCTATGAGATCATTGACAACCTTGGCTTTGACACTGTAGAACAGGGCGTTGACGCAGCTCTTGAAAAGGGTGCCGACATCGTGGTGCTCTGCTCAAGCGACGACGAATATGCCGAATTCGCACCCGCTGCATTCAAATATCTCGACGGACGCGCTGAATTCGTAGTTGCCGGCGCACCTGCCTGCACCGACGATCTCAAGGCAATCGGAATCAACGACTTCGTTCATGTGCGTTGCAATGTGCTCGACACACTCCGCGCTTTCAATGACAAACTCCTCAAGAAGTAATACGTCAACCCCCATCAACATTCAGACATGAAACCCAATTTCAAAGAAATAGACATCGTTAACGACGCTTTCGGCGATCTCCGTGTCCCCGAAACTCAGGGGGAAGACTGGATCACCCCGGAACTTATCCCCGTCAAGCCCATCTATACCAAGCAGGATCTTGAAGGACTCGAGCACCTCAACTACGTGTCAGGTATTCCTCCCTTCCTCCGTGGCCCGTACAGCGCCATGTATCCTCTGCGCCCCTGGACCATCCGCCAGTATGCAGGCTTCTCCACCGCAGCTGAGTCAAACGCCTTCTACCGCCGCAACCTTGCAGCCGGTCAGAAGGGTCTGTCAGTGGCCTTTGACCTTGCCACACACCGCGGCTATGACGCAGACCACGAACGTGTGGTAGGTGACGTGGGCAAAGCCGGCGTTTCGATCTGCTCGCTTGAAGACATGAAAGTCCTTTTCGAGGGAATTCCCTTGAACAAGATGTCAGTCTCCATGACAATGAACGGAGCCGTTCTCCCCGTGCTCGCATTCTATATCAACGCAGGTCTCGAACAGGGAGCCAAACTCGAAGAAATGGCCGGTACCATCCAGAACGACATCCTAAAGGAATTCATGGTGCGCAACACCTATATATATCCGCCGGAATTCTCGATGCGAATCATCGCCGACATCTTCGAATACACTTCGCAGAACATGCCCAAGTTCAACTCGATCTCCATCTCCGGCTACCACATGCAGGAAGCCGGTGCGACATGCGACATCGAGCTTGCCTACACTCTTGCCGACGGTCTCGAATATCTCCGTGCCGGTATCAATGCAGGCATCGACATCGACGCCTTCGCTCCGCGTCTGTCATTCTTCTGGGCTATCGGCATGAACTACTTCATGGAAGTGGCCAAGATGCGCGCAGCCCGTCTTCTCTGGGCCAAGATCGTCAAGCAGTTCAATCCGAAGAACCCCAAATCGCTTGCCCTGCGCACCCACTCCCAGACCTCAGGCTGGTCGCTTACCGAGCAGGACCCCTTCAACAACGTGGGCCGTACATGTATCGAGGCAATGGGTGCCGCTCTCGGCCACACCCAGTCGCTCCATACCAACGCGCTTGACGAAGCCATCGCCCTCCCGACCGACTTCTCCGCTCGTATCGCCCGCAACACCCAGATCTACATCCAGGAAGAGACTATGGTCACCAAGCAGGTCGATCCCTGGGGCGGCAGCTACTATGTGGAAGCCCTCACAAACGAGATCGCACACCGTGCCTGGGAACACATCCAGGAAATCGAGAAACTCGGCGGTATGGCCAAGGCCATCGAATCAGGTCTGCCCAAAATGCGTATCGAAGAAGCTTCGGCCCGCACTCAGGCCCGTATCGACTCAGGCCGTCAGACAATCGTTGGTATCAACAAATACCGTCTCGACCACGAAGATCCCATCGACATCCTTGAAATCGACAACACCGAAGTGCGCAAAGACCAGGTGGCCCGTCTCGTCGACCTCAAGGCTCATCGCGACGAAGAGGCAGTCAAGAAATCCCTCGCCGCCATCACCGAGTGTGTCCGCACCAAGGAAGGCAACCTCCTCGACCTTGCTGTCAAGGCTGCCGGTCTGCGCGCCACACTGGGCGAAATCTCCGATGCCTGCGAAGACGTCGTAGGCCGTTACAAAGCAGTAATCAGAACCATTTCAGGCGTGTACTCATCAGAAACCAAGGCTGATCCTGACTTCGTGAAGGCTCAGCAGATGTGCGAAGAATTCGCCAAGCGCGAAGGTCGTCAACCCCGTATCATGATCGCCAAGATGGGCCAGGACGGTCACGACCGCGGTGCCAAGGTGGTAGCCACCGGCTATGCCGACTGCGGTTTTGACGTTGACATGGGCCCGCTGTTCCAGACTCCCGCCGAAGCAGCCCGCCAGGCGGTCGAGAACGACGTCCACATTCTCGGTGTCTCTTCACTTGCAGCAGGTCACAAGACCCTGATTCCGCAGGTGATCGAGGAACTCAAGAAACTCGGCCGCGAGGACATCATGGTGACTGCCGGCGGTGTTATTCCCGCTCAGGACTATGATTTCCTTTACAAGGCAGGTGTCGCCGCAATCTTCGGCCCCGGTACCCGCATTCCGGTTTCGGCAATCAAGATGCTTGAGCTTCTTGAAGGAGAAGAATAATAGAATTTCCCTGATGTTTTCCCTGATTGCTTGAATCACATGGGGAAAAATATCGGCAGGGGGACGCATTTCAGAGCGCCCGCGCAGACGGCCGATTACCGGTCACCTGCTATGGAGGCGCTTTGAAAAGCGTTCCTCTGTCGCGTTTATTGTTTTTAGACAACCTCTAATAATGTATGCCCAATGGATAATTTCACTTTTTGCACCCCTACGCGCTATCTGTTTGGCCGAGGGGTTGAGAATGAAGTGGGACGCCTTTGCAAAAACGCGGAGTGGAAAAACGTCATGATCGTCTATGGCGGCGGCTCTGCGGTGAAGAGCGGACTGCTTGACCGCGTTACTGCATCGCTCGACGCTGAAGGCATTTCTCATATCTCCCTTGGAGGCGTGAAGCCCAATCCGACTGACGATCTGGTCTATGAAGGCATAGACCGTTGTCGCCGGAGTGGGGCAGATGCCTTGCTCGCTGTAGGCGGAGGCTCTGTGATCGACACTGCCAAGGCTATAGCCTGCGGAGTGCCTTATGACGGAGACTTCTGGGACTTCTTTGCCGGAAAAGCCGTAGTCGGACCGGCCTTGCCTCTCGGAGTGGTGCTCACCATTCCCGCCGCAGGCAGCGAGGGGAGCGGAAACTCAGTGATAACCCGTCTTGACGGACTGTTGAAACTCTCGCTCAGGACCGATACAGCTTTGCGGCCGAAATTCGCCTGCCTGAATCCGGAACTGACATTCACTCTTCCGCCCTATCAGACGGCAAGTGGCATCGCCGACATGATGGTCCACATCATGGAGCGTTATTTCTCCCCTACGGAAGATGTAGAGGTGACCGACCGCCTGGCCGAAGGGCTGCTGAAAGCCATAATAGCGGAAGCCCCCAAAGTGATGGCCTGTCCTGACGATTACCAGGCCCGCGCCAACATAATGTGGAGCGGCACTCTCGCCCACAACGGCATCTGCGGATGCGGACGGCGTGAAGACTGGGCCTCTCATTTCATGGAGCATGAGCTGAGCGCCATCTACGGAGTGACTCACGGAGCCGGACTCGCTGTAATAGTGCCTGCATGGCTCGAATATGTGTCACGCATCAAGCCTGCCAAAGTGGCGCAGTTCGGCCGCAGGGTCTTTGACGTGAACGAGCATGACGACACCGCTGCGGCCACCGAGGCAGTCTGCTGCCTGCGCGGATTCTTCAGCTCTATCGGTCTGCCAGTCACCATGAAAGCTCTCGGCATTGAAGCGCCTGATTTTGACCTGTTCGTCAGCAAGCTTCATGAAAACAAAGGCCCGCAGATAGGTGGCTATATCACTCTTGGCAAAGAAGACACCGAGGCTATCTACCGTCTCGCCGCGGAATGAGAGGTCTTTCAATATCCTCCAGACGCATCTGAAAGCAATTCTTAATAAACATTAAAACTGCGGATTTTGATGCGAAAAATGCGGGAAATGGTAGATTTTATTTGATTGTGGCCGAAAAATCATCTATCTTTGCATACTGAGAAAGAATGCCTTAAATTAAAACTCTATACCTTATACAACAAATTTACCCCCTTATCTACACAACATGAAAAGATTTGCAATATTCACCTTGGTGGCATTGCTCTGCTCTATGTTCGGATTTGCCGAGACCATAGATCGTCTTGAAGCATTTCCGGGAGCCGAGGGCTATGGCCGCTACACGTCAGGTGGTCGCGGTGGAAAAGTGCTTAAAGTAACAAAACTAACCGATGACGGATCTGAAGGCACATTGCGTTGGGCCTGCAATCAGGCAGGTGCAAGAACAATCGTTTTTGAAGTGTCAGGAAACATTCATCTTGAAAGCGCTCTTGATCTGAAAAACGGAAATGTGACCATCGCAGGCCAGACCGCTCCCGGTGACGGCATCTGCATTACCGACTATCCGTTTTCAATCAAGGCCAATAATGTGATCATCCGTTATATCCGTTTCCGTCTTGGTAACAAAAACGTGACCAAAGATGGTGCAGACGGCTGGGATGGACTTGGAGCCCTTGATCAGCGCGACATCATCATTGACCATTGCTCGGTGAGCTGGAGTATTGATGAATGTCTTTCGTTCAGCGGTACTCATAACACAACAGTCCAGTGGTGTATCGTATCTCAGAGCCTTGTCAATTCAGGCCACAGCAAAGGCAATCACGGATATGGTGGCAACTGGGGTGGCGAATATGGTTCATATCACCACAATCTTCTTGCTCACCACACATCGCGTGCTCCGCGCCTTGGCCCGCGTCCCACCACTCAGCTCAATGAGGTGATGGACATGCGTAACAATGTCATGTTCAACTATTCTGGCGAAAGTTGCTACGGCGGTGAGGGCATGAATGTCAACATTGTCAATAATTACTATAAGCCCGGACCTGGAAATAAGTATGTCAATGGCAGCAACAATAAGAGATTCCGCATTGCCGGAATCGGAATCCGCACTGTGGATTATGTGCTTGACAAAGACAAGATCGCAGCGTCTTATAACAGTCTGATGGGTACCTCTATCAATAAAGGCAATGTAGAAGGCTATTTCAGCAAAGGCAGACCCGGAGTTCAGATTGCAGGACGGTCATATGACATAGCGGATGACAATACTATCAATATAGATGGCAAGATTCTTACTATCACCTGGAATGCCTATAAGCCCGCATTGCACAAGATCGGCACATATTATGTCGATGGAAACAATAACTCGAATTTCGGGCAGGTGGAAGGTGATAACTGGGGTTTTGGCATATATAACCAGATCACCTGGAGCGAATGGGACGGACTTGCTTCGGTAAGCTCTTCTCAGAATAATATCAAAAATGATATGAAGCTTGACCGCCCGATTGAATATGTCTATACCACCACCCATAGTGCTCAAGATGCCTATGCTAAAGTGCTTGATCATGCGGGAGCTTCTCTGAAACGTGACGCTCTTGATAAAATGATCATCGAAGAGGCTCGAAATAATAAAGCAGCTTCTACAGGATCAGGCCTTGACGCAGGTTTTATCAACACTCCTGATGATATAGTATATCCTGCCGGAACCGCACTGGAAGAAAATGGCAAACTTCCGATACTTGCTAATGTGGCTGCGCCTGTAGATACAGACGGCGATGGCATGCCTGACAAGTGGGAGCAGGAAAATGGCCTTGATCCCAATGATCCTTCTGACGGAGCCAAAGCCACGGCATCAGGATTTACTAATCTTGAGATCTATCTGAATTCTTTGGTTGAACATATCACCGCCTCTCAGAACGAGGCCGGCAAGATGCTCAACGGCGATCTGACTTTCGCTGACGATGCTGTCGAGCTCCCGAAATACGAGGCGCCTGTTGTAGAGACTTTCGAATATGAAATCTCAAAATCTACCAGCCATATGATGAGAGACGATCCCCAGCCTTTCCTTTTCAGTGATGGAATCTCAGTCTCTTGTACAGATGCCAGCCGAAAATATTCAAACGGCTCATCTGCAACAGCTGACTATGTGAAGTTTGGCTCAGGAAGCAACAGAACCTGGACAATAAAGCTTCCGGAAGGAAAGGTTGCGACTGAGCTGACCTTTATCGGCTGGGCCAACAATGACAATAATCAGTCATATGTGGCTTCAGTTAATAATGATAAATTTGCTGCTGACGATTATGTTTTTCCGATCAGAAATATCAATGATGCGGCAAAGCACACAATCAATGTCACAGAACCTTCAAATGAAGTCAAAGTCATTTTCGGTGGCTCGGAAGTCGTTATTCAGATAATGATCAAGGCTAAGAAAGCAGACCAGTCAGGTATCGAGGACATCGTCATTGATCCCGCCAAGCCTCAGGGCAACGGTAAGATTTACAATATCATGGGTGTCGAAATCAAGGAGCCGCTGCTCCCCGGAATCTATATCCGTGACGGAAAGAAGTTCATTGTGAAATAATAAGGGGTTGACAATCCCTTGAACATGAAATATTAACTCTCTCGGCAGGGACGCTTTAAAAGGCGTTCCTGCCGAGAATTTTATGAAAGTATATATGATGAAACGGATTCATTTACTGGCAGCCGCCATACTGTTGGCTTCAAGTGGCTATGCCTTGCCTCCTGACGGATTCCCGCGTTCGATGCAGCCTGACCGTCAGCGTAAGGTGATGCAAAAAGAAACGGTGCCCTCCGTATGGATCAGACCTTCGGTAGCCGCTTTTCCAGGTGCAGAGGGTTTTGGCATGTGGACCACCGGCGGCCGTGGGGGGCGGGTGTATCATGTCACGACTCTTGATGACAATGACCGGCCCGGTTCATTCCGCTATGCCTGCAATCAGGCCGGTCCGCGGACAATCGTTTTTGATGTCGACGGCACTATTTTCCTGAAATCGCCCCTGCGGCTTGAAAACCCTGATGTGACGATAGCCGGACAGACTGCTCCCGGTGATGGTGTCTGCATTGCCGACTATCCGTTTCTCATCCAGGCCGACAATGTGATAGTCCGTTTCATGCGTTTTCGTCTCGGCGACCGTGAAGTGGCCCATCACGAAGGTGACGGACTCGGCGGCAGCGGTCATCGCAATGTGATGGTTGACCATTGCTCTGTGAGCTGGAGCATAGACGAGTGCATCTCGGTCTACGGTATGACCGACTTTACCGTGCAGTGGTGCATCGCATCCCACAGTCTTCATTGCAGCGGCCATCAGAAAGGAGCCCACGGCTACGGCGGAAACTGGGGTGGCAGCGGCGCGAGCTATCATCACAACCTTGTGGCAAACCATACGTCGCGCACACCGCGTCTCGGACCGAGCCCGCATACCCAGACTGACGAGCGCATGGATCTGCGTAACAACGTGATCTATAACTACGGTTCAAACGGGTGTTATGGAGGCGAGGGCATGACAGTGAACATAGTCAACAATTATTTCAAACCCGGCAAGACCACAAACACCATGCCTGAGCGCATAGCCGGTCCCGGAATCCGCACCGTGCAGTATTGTCTCAACGGCAGCGGTCTTGCTGAAGACTATAACCGTCTGTTCGGCACAAGCCTGAGCCGCGATGATGTCAAAGGCTTGCGTGATGGCAAGGGGCGCAAGGGTGTGAACCGCGTGAGTGTCGGCGGCCGCGTTTTTGAGATTGACATGGCCGACAACAGTATCGAAGTCGACGGACATAAACTGAAAATCGGTTGGAACGTATGGCGCCCGATGCTTCACAAATGGGGCCGCTTTTATGTGAGCGGCAACGAGAACCACGACATTGCGGCAGTCGGAGCCGACAACTGGGGCGTAGGTGTCAGACGCCAGATAAAACCTGCCGGCTGCGATGGTTATTGGGATAAATCCATAGCAGATGAAATCCGTCTCAATGAGCCTATGGACTTTGAGACGGTGACTACCCATACGGCGCGTGATGCCTATGAACGGGTGCTCGACTGCGCCGGAGCTTCGCTTCGCCGTGATGCCTATGACAGTCTTGTCATCAGTGACGTGCGTGAGGGCAATGCGTCATTCGGGAAAAACGGCATCATTGACACTCAGGATGAGGTTGTCTATGCCGACGGATCGCGCGGCTGGCCTGCCCTGAACAGCGGTGTGGCTCCGGCTGACACTGACGGCGATGGAATTCCCGATGACTGGGAGAGGGCCAACGGACTTGATCCGGATAATGCTTCTGACGGCAGTCTCATTGGTAAGTCAGGCTACAGTAATCTTGAACTCTATATGAATTCTCTGGTTGCCGAAGTAATGGAGGCCGGACTGAAGGGAGGAGCACAAAGCGCCCAGATCCGCGAGACATCTTCTTCTGATTTCGGACGTAGGTTTGAAGACCGCACTCTGCGTGTCGACTATCTCTTTACTGCCACTCCGGCCGGTGACAGGGGTGTTTCTCTTGCCGGTCAGTCAGGTATCGACGGATGGGCCGGCCGACGCCATAGAATGTCGGAACTGCCGTTGCTCGGAAACGGCACGGTCACAATGGTCTCGGAGGCAGACGGTGACACGCTCTACCGCACATCCTTCTCATCTCTTTATCATGAATGGCTTACCACCGCAGAGGCTTCAGAAGTGGCCAAGGCTTTCGAGCACACGGTGCTTCTGCCTTATCCGGTCTCACCTGCCCGCATAAGCATCGAGCTGCTTGACAACCGCCATAAGCCTATTGCCTCGATGACCCACAGGCTTGATCCGAAAGATATTCTGATTACAAGGAAAGGCCACGGCCGGGTGGCGGAGCACCGCTATATCCACCGTGGGGGTGATCCGAAGAACGCCATAGATGTGGCTATTCTTGCAGAGGGCTATACAAGAGCGGAGATGGACAGTTTCTATCGTCATGCCCGTACGGCTGTGGATGCCATACTTTCCTACGAACCGTTCAAGTCGCGGGCCGACAAGTTCAATTTTGTCGCCGTGGCCACTCCTTCGGCTGACTCAGGAGTCAGTGTGCCCCGTCTGGGCGAATGGAAGTCGACAGCATTCTCTTCGCATTTCAGCACATTCTATTCAGACCGCTATCTGACGAGCCTGCATGTCAGGGATATTCATGACTCTTTGGCCGGAATACCCTATGAACATATCATAATTCTGGCAAACACTCCGGAGTATGGCGGCGGAGGCATATATAACAGCTATACGCTGACCACATCGCGACATGCGAATTTCCGGCCTGTGGTTGTTCATGAATTCGGCCATAGTTTCGGCGGTCTGGCCGATGAATATTTCTACGAGACCGAGGCCAATGACGAGGCCTATCCCGCAGATGTGGAGCCTTGGGAACCGAACATCACCACACTTGTGGATTTTGAAAGCAAGTGGAAAGATCTGATTCCCAAAGGAACGCCGCAGCCCACACCGGTATCGGAAGCGTCGAAATGGCCGGTAGGACTTTATGAAGGAGGGGGGTACTCTTTTCATGGAGTATATCGTCCGGCCGATGACTGCCGCATGCGCACCAACACAGCTCCGGACTTCTGTCCGGCCTGCCGCAGAGCCATGAGCCGCCTGATCGATTTCTACACAGAATAGCAGCCGCCCGATTGAGTCTACAATCCGCAATTGCCTGCAAATTCTTGCACAATAATAATTTCTCGGTTCATAATGGCAGAAAAGTTTTGATAAATAAATTAAAATCCTTACCTTTGCACCGCCATTACGAATCTACGCGTCCTACCAGCGCAACGATAACTTCTGACAACAAAAAAATCACGAAATAAAATGAAAGCAGATCTCCATCCTTCCAACTACCGCGAAGTAGTATTCAAGGACATGTCGAACGATGAAATCTTCATCACTCGTTCCACTGTAGCCTCAAAGGAAACAATCGAAGTTGACGGCGTGACCTATCCCCTGGTTAAGCTTGAAATCACCAGCTCGTCACACCCCTTCTTCACCGGTAAGCAGAAGCTTGTCGATACCGCCGGTCGCGTGGACAAGTTCATGAGCCGTTACGGCAACCGCAAGAAGAAATAATTCATTCTTCACGGATTCAAAGAATCAACCGGCGTCCTGCAGCATTTGTCTGCAGGACGCCGGCTTCTTTATATATATGTGATGTTTTTGAACCGGTCTTGCGTAGCCATCCGGGGCGGTAAATCGGTGTCCGGTCGAGGACACCGATTTACCGCTCCGAATAGGGTGCCTTCGCTTTATCGCTCTCTTTCGGGAGGGCGGGGGTGTATCTTTGCAGAAGTTCTTTTCGATGTGGATCTTAACCCCCCATTTTTTTATTGACTCCAAAAAATTCCGTATAATCGGTGTTAAAAGTAAAGATACATCAAAGAATTTGATGTATCTTTGTGGAAGTTTTTAGCCATAAGCACATGAAATTTCGTAGACTGACCATATCTGCCCTCTGTTCTCTTGCATTGGCTGCAGGCATTACGGCTGACGCCGCAGTGAAAGATCTGCCTGTCAAAGAGATAAACGGACGTTCATACCATTATTATACCGTAGAGAACAAGGAGACCATTTATTCTCTCTGCCATAAGTTCGGCATCAGCAAAGACGAGCTTGTGAAGTTTAACCCCTCAGTGGCCGACGGACTGAAGTCAGGCTCGATGCTGTTCTTCCCGGTTGAAGAGAGCGAGGTGCTGACTCCGGACAATGCCAACCGTCACGGAGTGCGTATGCTGAGCCATACCGTGGCAAAAGGGGAGACTATCTATGGAATCGCTAAAAAATACGGAATAAGCACCGAAGCGCTGATCGAGCAGAACCCCGTGGTCCGCGAAGGGCTGAAGGCCGGCCAGACTCTTCATCTGACCGCTCCGGTTGTCGGCGAAGATAATTCTGCGGCCAATACGGCGGCTCCCGGAGCAGCCTCGCAGGGCACCACGGTAATCCGCACAGCTCCTGAAGGCTATATAGTAAAGAAGAAAGAGACGTTTTATTCCATAGCCAATGCCCACGGAATCACTGTGGAGCAGCTTGAAGCCGCCAATCCGGGTATTACGATCCTGAAAGAAGGCCAGGTGCTGAGCATTCCGGCTCCGCAGGGAGCAGTAGCGGCAGAGCAGCAGGCTTCTCCATCAGGCCTGATTCCGGTCGGAACTGACGGCACGGTCTCAGTCGATGACCTTGCCCGTGCATCCGGTGTGACTCCGGAGGCTAAAGAGGAGCTTTCGGTAGCGGTGGTATTGCCGTTTATGCTCAAGGAAGAAACACCCTCAAAGAGCGCGCAGCGCTACACTGAATTCTATAAAGGATTTCTGATTGCCGTAGACAGTATGCGCCACAATGGAGTCCCGGTAAAAGTGACTGCCTATGACACTGAAGGGTCCACTGCGAAAGTCCGTCAGCTGACTTCTGACAGCACCTTGAAAGCTCATCGCATGATAATAGCCCCCGATTCGTCAGACCAGCTGGCTATACTCGGTGAATTCGGGCGTGATAACGGCATAAAAGTGCTCAACGCTTTTATAGTCCGCGATGAATGCTATCAGACTAATCCTGCCGTGATGCAGGGAAACATACCTTCGCAGCAAATGATTGACAAAGCCGCCGAAGCAATTGCCGGACGGCTGGCATATTCAACTCCCGTCTTTGTATCTCTGGCAGACGGCGCGAATGCAGACAAATCTGATTTTATCTCGGCGCTCAAATCGCGTCTTGAGTCAAAAGGAATTGAGTGGAAGACCATCACAGCCGAGGCGAAACTGACTCCGGCTGATCTTAAAAGCCTGAAGTCTGACGGGAACTATACGTTTATACCACTGTCGGCCCGTCAGAGCGATCTCAACCGCATAATGCCCGCTGTCATAGAGTGGCGCGACGAGGCCGGACTCCCGATGGTCAAGCTTGTCGGCTATCCGGAGTGGGTGACATTCCGCGGCGAGACTCTGCAGAACATGCACAATCTCAACACCACGGTGTATTCGCGTTTCTTTGTCGATGATGACAATGTGCGCACACGTCGCATGGAAGACCGTTTCAAAGGCTGGTATGGAGCCGGAATGGAAAATGCCATACCGCGTCAGGGACTGCTCGGTTTCGATACAGGCATGTTTGTGCTGGATTATCTCAAGAACCCGGTGGCACGCTATGACGGTATGCAGAACGGCTATTCGTTCACAACCCCGGAAGGAGCCGAGGGACAGTGCAACAATGTGCTCTATCTGATCAACTTCCGCACCGGCGGTTTAATTGAAAAAATCAATCTCTGATGGCAGGTAAGGTATTTCGTATGATTGCCGGACGGGTGCTTGTTGCGCTGGCACTCCTGCTGCCTGTCAGTGTGATGGCCCAGAGAGAATACTCGCCCAACTTTTCGATAGGAGGAAAGGCCGGAGCGACATTGTCGCGCATGTCATTCAGCCCTGAGGTGCATCAGAAGTTCACCCAGGGGCTCACTATGGGCCTTGCCTGCCGCTACACGGAGGAGAAGATCTTCGGTCTGATCGGAGAAATCAACGTGACGCAGCGTGGATGGGCCGAGGATTTTGCCAAGGACGAGGCGCCGGAGTTCAGTTATTCACGCACTCTGACCTATGTCTCTATTCCGGTGATGACACATATCTATTTCGGGTCACAGAAATTTCGCGGTTTTTTCAATCTCGGACCGGAGGTGGGATTTTTGCTCGGCAGTTCGATCGATGCAAATTTCGATTATGACAACTATAAAAATATACCTAATTTCCCGCAAGGCTCTCGAACTAATGAGCAGTTGGCAATGGCTGTAGACCGCAAGTTTGACTACGGTATTGTCGGTGGGGCCGGTATGGAGATTGTGATAAAGCGCCGACACTCCATAATGCTCGAAGGCCGCTACTATTTTGGACTGGGAAATATCTTCAAGGATTCAAAGCGTGACTTCTTTGCTGCCTCACGTAATAATTCGATCGAGATTTCACTGAAATATATGATTCGTGTGAAATAAGCGGCTTCCGGACACAATATATACCACACGACATCCCCCGCACATTCAACCGTGATCTGATTCCGGCGATGTGCGGGGGATGTGGTTATGATGCCTTATGCGGTTACGCTTTTGTCTATCGGATCTTTGACTTCGGCCGGCGGTTCCGGCTGGCTGAGCGACTTTTCGACGGATGCGTCTGTTTTCTCCTGGGCAGGAGTGGCGGGAGCGGAGACATTGACCGGAATGCGCTCCCAGATGCGGTCGGGGAGGAGACTCCAGAGTCTGACTGCAAGATTCCATCTCCAGTCCACGATACACAGCCTACGGCGCTTTATTATAGCGCGGACAATGCTTGCAACTGCATGGTCAAGGCTCATTGTCATCGGGTAGACTCTGTCAGGGTTAAGCAACGGGGTGCGTATCCATCCTGGGCGGATGTCAGTGAATGAAATGTCGAGATTCTGCATCCCGGCAAGCTGGTCGAGAGCGGTCAGATAAGCCTGCTGATATTTTTTGGATGAAGAATAGGATGCGAGCTGTCCGATTCCTTTGGTGCCGGCCACGGATGTCACGGCTGCGATGCGCCCGCGGCCTCCGTGTTCACGGAAATATCTGAAGGCAGTGTCGATCATGCGGGTGAAGCCGACCACGTTAGTCTGTGCGGTGGCCACATCATGGTCTGTCACAAGAGTCTCGTTTTCATATCCGATGCCTGCCACATGAAGATATATGTCCATTCCGCCGAGCCTTCCGATGAGATCACGGAGGTGGGAGGGAGATGCAGCGTCGTCAATGTTGATCCGCGCATAGCGGATGCGGTCAGGAAAGTCTGACTGAAGTTTGCGCATGACTTTCTCATTGCGCCCTGCGGCTCCTACGAGCCAGCCGGCTTTCGCGAAGATTTCTGCCACACGGAGTCCGATTCCGGATGTGGCGCCCATGATTACGATTCTCTTCATTTTTTTCTGATTTGCTCAAAAGCGGATAATAGTTTGACAAGTGACTTGTCTGTTTAACACTTGGAGTCATCAGATGGTTTAAAAGCGGTCAGGGCCTGACGTTTGAGTGTGGTTTTAGTTAACTTAGGTTAAAAGATCGGGTGGAGTGTAACTTTGGACATGGTACTTTCGTCTTATAAACAGCACAACGAGAAATCGCGATGGTTTGAATCGCGAGAAGTAAAAGATAGTACGAATGCAATATTAGTTAAAGCGGCTCAAGCCGAAAGCACGGTGCATATGTTAAATTGGGCAATTAGAAGTGTTAAATTTTTAGGCGTAGAGTTTGACTAATCGGAAGATGAAGAAGTCGCGGTCCCGGACACCACGCATTTGTGAGC